>Ga0190275_10000032_pt1 | contig 186776 bp, 178 predicted proteins | sample Popmic550T_FD_133745 | JGI IMG/M metagenome (GOLD analysis project Ga0190275, IMG submission 133745) | Populus adjacent soil microbial communities from riparian zone of Yellowstone River, Montana, USA - 550 T | ecosystem: Environmental > Terrestrial > Soil > Riparian zone > Trees stand...
CCGGCTGAGGATCCACGGCCATCTGGCCTCGGGGGTGACGCTGGCGCGGTCGGGGAGCGACCTGACGCTGCGCTTTGCCGGATCGAGCGACACGATCACCATCGTCAACACGCTGGAGAACGATGCCGGCGACCATGTCGAGGAGATCGTTTTCGACGACGGCACCCTTTGGGGCCTGAGCTATTTGCAGGGCCGGCTGATCGCCGAGCAGCAGACGCTGGGCAACGACATCGTAACCGGCTTCGACAGCCGCGAGGACGTGCTGGCGGGCGGCCGGGGCAACGACACGCTGAACGGCAAGGACGGATCGGATACCTATGTGTTCTCGGCGGGCGACGGCATCGACCGGATCGAGGACAATGGCTTCCGCGATGCCGACCGGCTGAGGATCCACGGTCATCTGGCCTCGGCGGTGACGCTGGCGCGGTCGGGCAACGACCTGGCGCTGAGTTTTGCCGGATCGAGTGACACTGTCACCATCGTCAACACGCTGGAGAACGACGCCGGCGACCATATCGAGGAGATCGTCTTCGAGGACGGCACGATCTGGGACAACGCCTATGTGCAATATCTGCTGACGGGCATTCGGGATGCTTCCCTCGTCACAGGCAGCATGGCCAACGACCAGCTGTTCGGGAGCAGCGGCGACGATTCGATCTACGCCTACGATGGCGACGATGTCGTGTGGGGCGGGTCTGGGGCGGACCGGCTATTCGGAGGGGGAGGCGCCGACTCATTGGGAGGGGATGCCGGCGCGGACCTGATCGCGGCAGGCGACGGCAACGACACGATCTATGGCGGCGGCGAAAACGATGAGCTGAACGGCGGGGCCGGCGCGGATTTCATTCTCGGCGACAGCGGCGGCGACATCGTCTCCGGCGATCAGGGCGACGATCGACTGTTCGGCTTCGATGGCAACGATCGAATCGCGGGAGGCGAAGGCGCCGATCGCCTTTTCGGGGAAAATGGTTCGGATCAAATGACGGGCGGTGCCGACAACGACCTCCTTTACGGCGGCGATGGCAACGATGTCATCGCCGGAGGCTCGGGCAATGACAATCTCTGGGGCGGCACCGGCGCCGACATCTTCGTCTTCGACCGGACCGGGGACAGCCGCGTGACCGCGCTTCGCTCGGACGGCGCCAAGTTCCTTCCGGACAGGATCCACGATTTCGTTTCGGGAGAGGACCGGATCGACCTCTCGGCGATCGACGCCAAGGCCGCCACCGGCGCGAACGACGCCTTCACCTTCATCGGCGCCGCCGCCTTCACCGGTCAGGCCGGCCAGCTGCGCTACGACCTCACGGGCGGGTTCATGCAGATAATGGGCGACATCGATGGCGACGGCCGCGCCGATTTCGAGATTGTCGCGGCCACCCCGATCCTCCAGGCCACGGACTTTATCCTCTAGGCATTTAGTCCCCGGCGAACCGGGCCGCCGTCCGCGCGACAAGCGCGGGCCGGCAATGGAAAAAAGCGCGGCCAGCGCGGATGGCGATGAATTGATTCGCAATCCGCTCCGACGCGCGCGGGAGCGCCGGGGCGGCAGGGCAAAATGGGGCGCCATACGATCCCCAACCGGATTCGCGACCGCGAGGTGTTTGCCCAAACCGCGATCAGAGTAGGGCCGCGCGCCCTGCGGCGCTAGCCGGGTTCCGAGCGTTTCTCCCAGCGCCGCGCAAGCTACGCGCCACCACCGCGGGCGTCGCCGGCGCCTCGCAGCGCACCCAGGCCGGGTCCGGGGCGGCGGCGCGGGGGGCAAGGCTCGGGGAACGGAGACGGTTTTGGAAGCGTGACCGCCGTCACGCGCAAGCGCAGCGGCCCCGGCTAATTCAAAACGGCAGGGGGGCGGGGGTCGTGGCGGCGAGCTTGAGACGCCGCCGCGGCCCCTTGCGGGAAGAAATGAAGTTGAGCGACAGATCACTGCGGGTTGCGAATGTAAAAGATCAGTTCGGCTGTAATCGAAACTTGCCAGCGATGGCGATAAGGCGAACAATGAGCGGCGCCGACTCGGGGCGCGACGGCGAGCGGCCAAACCGCCACGATCGCCGGAGCGCAGGCGGTCGGCCGGTTCAAGGACGGCACGCCGATCGTGGATTTCAACAAGCCGACCGCCAAGTACAAGAACAACTTCATCTTCAGGACGCTCGATCCCAAGGGCTTCAAATGCCCGGCCCATTCCCATATCCGCAAGGTCAATCCGCGCGAGACCACGCCGCTGACCTCGGCGAGCGGGGAGCGCAAGCACAGGATCGCCCGCCGCGGCATCCCCTATGGCAAGCCGATGCCCAAGATCTGCGACGACGTGGACACCGATCCCAATCCGGCCGGCGACCGCGGCCTGCTCTTCCTGTGCTTCCAGGCCAATGTGGAAAAGCAGTTCGAGTTCATCCAGCGCACCTGGTGCGACAACCCGAACTTCCCGACCAACATCGTCAACCTTCCCGGCATTTTCGGCGGCAAGGATACGGGCGACGACCCGCTGATCGGGCAGGACCCGGACGAGAGGCAGAAGTGGCCAAAGGTATGGGGCAATTCCGCGGCCGGGACGGCGAAGTTCAACTTCGAAGCCGCGGTGACGCTCAAGGGGGGCGAGTATTTCTTCGCCCCGAGCCTCCCGTTCGTCAAGTCGCTCTAGGGACCGCGGCCCGCGTCGGCGAAGGCCCCTCGCAGCCCTGAGCCCGCGTCGGTCGCGCGGCGGCCTCGACGTTCCATCGAACGCACGAGCCGGTTCGCCGAAAGGTCGATGCGCCCGGCCCGCCGGCGCGTCAGCGTTCCGGCATGGCTCTTGTCCTCCCCGCCGCGCTCGCGCTCGCCGCCCAGGCGCCCGCGGCCGCCCAGCCCGCCGCCCCGCCGCCGCCCGCCTGCGCTGGCCCGAGCATCGCCAGTTCGATTTCTGGGTGGGGCGCTGGGACGTCTATTCCACGGGCACCGAGCGGCTGGTCGCGCACAGCCTGATCGAGCGGCTCTATGGCGATTGCGTGATCCGCGAGAGCTGGATGCCCTTGCGCGGCGGCGGCGGGAGCAGCCTCAATACGTGGCGGCCCGCCGAGCGCCGCTGGCGCCAGCTGTGGGCCGATTCGGCGAACATCTGGGCCGAATTTTCGGGCGGGCTGGAGGGTGAGGCAATGGTGCTGGTCGCGGGCGAGGGCCAGAACCGGTCGCGGATGACCTATTCGCGCCAGCCCGGCGGCGCGGTCCGCCAGCTGGTCGAGCAGACCATGAACGGCGGCGCGACCTGGACCGCGCAATATGACTTCACCTATCGTCCGGCGGCCGCCCGCTAGAGACGCGCCGCCGCGGCCCGGCCGCTCATCCGCCTTCGCCCTTGCCAGCGCCGAGATGGCGTGATCCATTGAGGGGCACGATTTGCGGAGGAGTGAATGCGGAGCTGGCCCGGATGGTGCGTCATGGCGATCGGGTCGGCCTTGGCGGATCAGGTCCGGCGGCACGATCCGCGCAGGGCCTCCACGCGCCCATGACCGGAGCGGCGGCGCTTCACCTCGAGTCGGTCCCAGCCGGTCCGGACGATTACGGCGCGGCCTATCGGCTGATGACCCGGGGGCTTTGGCGGAGCCGCCCCGTCCGCCGCCAGCTTTTCGGGCGCGACTTCCTCGTCCTTCTTGGCTGGTCCGCCGCCGCCGGGCTCCTGGTTCCGGTCTATTATGTTGCCGACGGCATGGCGGCGGGCGCAAGCCTCGGGCGCATGCTGCGCTGGCTGAGCGGGCTCGTGCCGGCCTTCGTCATCATCGTCGTCGCCATCCCGGCGCTGCTCGTGGTGGCGAAATGCGCGGTCGCCTCATGGTCGCTCCGCCGCCATCGCCGCAAGCGGGAGGCGGCGATCGGAGCGCATGTCCTGGCGCTGGCCTGGAACAGCGAGCGCTTCGGAGTCGTCCTCGATGGCAAGCTGCACGCCTGGCCGATTGCGGACCTCCTCGCCTGGGATGAAACGCAAGAGCATCTATTCGTCGTGGCGCCGGAATCCGAAACGCTCTTTCCGATCCGGCTGGCAGGCGTGGATCACGCCGATCTGTCTCCGTTGCGCCGCGCTTTGGCCGAGGCGCAGGTCCCCGGCCTATGGGCCTATGCGGAACGCGATCTGCTGCGACGGATGACGGCTCCGCCCACTTCGCCGGCCTACTTCTAAGCTGAAGCGCAACTTCTAAAGCAGCCGCTCCTGCTTCTCCACCTCCTCCCGCCGCGCCCTTCGCAGCGCGACGAGGGGGTCGACGAAGGGGATCGCCGGACGCTTGCCCTGGAAGAGCTCGGCCAGCGTCAAGATCTGCAGCCGCGGCCAGCCCCGGTCGAACTCGTCCGTGAAGCGGCCTACCGCGGCGGCCTCGCGCAGCATCGCCCCGGTCGGCGGCGCGGCGGTGACGAAGACGCCGATCGGCGCCTTCTCGCGCTCCATCGCGCTGTGCAGGTCGCGGATCATCTGAACTCCGACATTCGCTCCGCCCTTGACCGAGACCAGGGCCTTTTCGGTGCGTTTCCCGTCGGGCTTGAAATAGATGATTCCGTCAATGCCGCCGTCGGCGCCTTTCTTGCGGCCGTTGAGCGGCACTGCGTCGACCATCGACACCGCCCACCATTGGAACTGATATTTGTCGCGCCGGGCGAGATCCAATGCGGAGGCGAGGTCCTTGGGCGTGCCCTCGACGGTGAAATCGGCGCTCGGGAAGGCGTCCTTCATCCGCCGCTCGATCAGCGAGATGGCGAGATGGGTGACGTCGATGCCGATCCACTGGCGGCCGAGCTTCTGCGCGGCGAGGATCGCGGTGCCGCAGCCGCAGAACGGGTCGAGCACGACGTCGCCCTCGTTCGAGGAGGCAGCGATGATCCGTTCCAGCAGGGCAAGGGGCTTCTGCGTGGGATAGCCCAGGCTCTCGCCGCCCACGGCGGGCGGGATGTCGTGCCAGGCATTTTGCAGCGGGACGCCCGGCATCTCGTCCAGATAGCGTTTATATTCTGGCATGCCGCTGGCGGCATAAGCGAGCCGTCCGGCCTCGGCGAAGGCGCGCATATTCTCCTTCGAATAGGCCCAGAAGCGGCGGGTGTAGGGGGGCACCTGGCGATAGTCCCAGCCGGGGCGGGGGGCGAGATGCTCCTCGTCGAGATCGGCCTGCCAGTCGCCGCCGCCCGCGTCGCGCTTGATCGGCCACAGATAGGAGACGTCGCCGCCGGGCTTGGCGGCGGTCAGATCGCCGCGGCGGTAGCGGCGGCCGCCGGGATCGGCGTGGCGATAGGCGCTTTCGACATAATCGCGGTCGTAATCGGTGTGCAGCCAGTTCCACGTCCAGCTCCTCGACTTGGTGTAGAAGAGGATCGTGTCGCGGACGTTGCCATATTGGCGGCGGCCCTGCTTGCCGTCGTTATGCGCGGAGCTTCGCTTCCAGCTGATCTCGCTGCGATAGGAATCCGCGCCGAACACGCCGTCGAGCAGCAGCTTGAGATAATGCGACGCGGTCGGATCGCAGTGCAGATAGAGGCTGCCCGTGGGCTTGAGCACGCGATGGAGCTCGATCAGGCGGATCGCCATCATCGAGAGATAGGCCATCATGTCGTTCTCGCCGAGAAAGGCGCGCATCGCCCTGAGCAGATCGAAGGCGCGGGGATGGCCGGCGCGCATCACCTGCTCGAAGGCGTCCTCGGCGGCATTGTTCCAATGCCATGAATCCTCGAACACCTGGATCTGGCTGTCGGCGGCGTGGCCGCCCGGCGACTTGAACAGGATGTTGTAATTGGCGTTCGAGTTGAACGGCGGATCGAGATAGACGAGATCGACGCTCGCGTCGGCGACATGCGCGCGCAAGGCGCCCAGATTGTCGGCGTAGAACAGCCGGTTCGCCACGGTTGAGCCCCCACCCCCGATGCGCGAGAGGGACATGGGGGCCGCGATCCGGCAAGCCTGAGACTGATCCGAAATGGCGGCGGTGGCTTGGTCCATCGATCCCGGCGCTTTCGACGATTCCCCGGATGACGCGCGGCGGCGATCGGATTAGCGTGGCAATCGAGGGGGAATCGCCATGCGCAGACTGATGCTGATCGCCGCCATCTTCGGCGCGGGGAGCGCCGCCGCCGCTCAGGGGGTGCAGAGGCTCGGGCCGGCGGAGTCGCCGATCTCGGCCTCGGTCGAGCTGCCGCAACATAGCCGGCTCGTCTATGTCAGCGGCACCGTGCCCGATCCGGTCGACGCCAATGCGCCGCCGGGCTCGATCGCTCGCTACGGCGACACCGCGACGCAGACCCGCTCCGTGCTGAGGAAGATCGAGGCGCAGCTCGCGCAGCACAACCTGTCGCTGCGCGACGTCGTCATGATGCGCGTCTTCCTGGTCGCGCCGCCGGGGCAGGCGCGGATGGATTTCATGGGCATGATGACCGCCTATCGCGAATTTTTCGGCACTGAGGCGCAGCCGATGCGGCCGGCGCGCTCCACCATGCAGGTGGCCGGGCTGGTCGATCCGGGCTGGCTGGTCGAGATCGAGGTGACCGCGGCGACGCCCGCGATGGCGGAGCGGCGGCCGTGAGCCTTTCGCGCAGGGCGTTCCTCGAGCGGCTGGGCGCCGTCGGCGGCTATAGCGCGGTCTATCTGGGCATGGAGGCGATGGGCCTGCTGAACGCGTCGCCGGCGTCGGCGGAGCCGTTCGAGCTGCCGCGCGGATCGGGGCGCGGGCGCAAGGTGGCGATATTGGGCGCGGGCATATCCGGCCTGGTCTCAGCCTACGAGCTGAGGCGCGCCGGCTGGGACGTCACCGTGATCGAGGCCCGGGACAGGATCGGCGGGCGGGTGTGGACGATCCGCGGCGGCGACCGGATCGTGCAGACCGGGCGCGAGGACCAGATCTGCCGGTTCGATGCGGGCCATTATCTCAACGCCGGCGCGGCGCGCATCCCGCATCAGCATCACGCCATCCTGGGCTATGCGCGCGCTTTGGGCGTGCCGATGGAGGTGATGGTCAATTCCAACCGCGCCGCCCGCTCGGAGTTCAGCGGCCGGGTCTTCACTCACCGCCAGCTGACCTACGACGTGCGCGGCCGCTTCATCGAGCTGCTCGCCAAGGCGGTCGACCGGGGCGCGCTCGACCGGGAGCTGAGCGGCGGCGACAAGAATGCGATGCGCCAGTTCCTCAACTTCTACGGCAGCCTGGGCGAGGGCGGCGCCTACGTCCCCGACGGGCGGTCGGGCTACGAACGCCTGCCCGGCGGCTATCGCGAAGCCGGGACGCGGATCGGGGCGATGCGCCTCGCCGACCTGTTCGCGCTCGGCCCCGGCATCGGCTTGCCGCTGGTCTTCGAGGATCTGTTCGACATGCAGGCGCCGATGTTCCAGCCGGTCGGCGGCATGGACCGCATCGCGCATGCGATTTACGAGCAGGTGCGGCCCGCGGTGCGCCTGAACAGCCCGATCACCGCGATCCGCCGCAACGGCGCGGGCGTGCGCATCCACCACGGACCCGGCGACCGGGCGTTCGACGCGGATTATTGCATCTGCACCCTGCCGCTGAACCTGCTCGGCCGGATCCCGGCCGATTTCTCGCCGGCCAAGCAGGCCGCGATCCGCGACAATCCCTATCTCGCCAGCACCAAGGTGGCGTTCGAATCGCCCCGCTTCTGGGAAGAAGAGGGGATTTACGGCGGCCTCGCCTGGACCGACCGGGCCAACGAAAACATCTTCTATCCGTCGGGCGGCTGGCATTCGCGAAGCGGCGTGCTGGTCACCGCTTATGCGTCGGGCTGGACCGGCCCGAACCACGCGGCCGAGTTCGCCGCGATGAGCCACGGCGAGCGCTTCCGCGTCTGCCGCGAGTCGGTCGAGGCGCTGCATCCGGGCAAGGCGCGGCTGCTCGGCAAGCCGGTGACCGTTTCCTGGCCGCTCACCCCCTGGTCCGAAGGAGTCGGGCCGATCGGACCGGCGTTCGGCGCCGGGCCCTTCGGCGGGCCGCGCACCGCCGCCTATGAGGAATTGCTCCGCCCCGAGGGCCCGATCGTCTTCGCCGGCGAGCATCTCTCCTACGTGCCGTTCTGGCAGGAAGGGGCGGCGCTCTCGGCGCATGCGGCGATGCGGGTGCTGAACGAGCAGGCGGCGGCGCGGGCGGCCGGTTGATCGAAGCCGGCGGGCGCCTGGTCGAAACGGCTTGGGCGGCGGGGCGCCGGCTGATATCTGCAAGGCATTCGACGATCGAGGGGGATTTTCCGATGCTGAAACGCACTTTTCTGTTCGCCGCCGCTTTGGCTCTCCCGCTCGCCGCCGCCTCAGCCGCGCCCGCCGACGTCGCCGCCGCCGTGTCCGCGCCCGGCCGTCCCGCCGAAGCGGTCGCGCTCGACGAGGTCAGGAAGCCGGTGGAGGTGCTGACCTGGCTCGGCCTCAGGCGCGGCGACCGCGTGCTCGATTACTTCACGGGCAACGGTTATTATGCGGAGATCATGGCGCGGGCGGTCGGGCCCAGGGGCGCGGTGACCGGCTGGAACTCGGCGGGCTTCGGACGCAGCGAGGCGATCCGCACGGCGCTGGCCGGCATCCGCCAGCGCTCGCCCAACACCGCTTTCTATTCGACGCCGACCACCGCCTTGTCGTTCGCGCCGAACAGCTACGATTTCGTGCTGCTCCATCTGGTCTATCACGACGCTTATTGGGAGAGCGTCCGCTTCGGGCTGCCCCGGATCGATCCGAACACCGTCACGGCGGCGCTGTTCCGGGCGGTGAAGCCCGGCGGGATCGTCGCGGTGATCGATCATGTCGCGCCGGCCGGCGGGGACACCCGCGCGGTTGTCGAGGCCACCCACCGGATCGATCCGGCCGTGATCCGCGCCGATTTCGAGCGGGCCGGCTTCGTCTTCGACGGCGAATCGAACCTGCTGCGCAACCCGGCGGACGACTACAGCAAGAACGTGTTCGACCCCTCGATCCGGGGACGGACCGACCGCGTCGTCTATCGCTTCAGGAGGCCGCGCTAGGCGGCGCGAAAGCGGTCATGAGGCGGCCCGGGGGAGAGCGCGAATGAAGAGACTGTTCGGTGCGGGGCTGGCGCTGCTGCTCATGGGCCATGCTACGCCGCCTCCAGGTCCCGACCTGGAGTGGATGAGCGGACGCTGGGAGAGCTCGGCGGGACAGGGGCGCTGGACGGAAGAAAACTGGTCGACGCCGATCGGCGGGGTGATGCTCGGCTACAGCCGCTCAGGGGTGCGCGATACGTTGCGCGAGTTCGAATTCCTGCGGATCCAGTTAAACGACGACGGCTTTCCCGTCTATTTCGCCCAGCCGGGCGGACGCCCGCCGGTGGCGTTCCGGCAGACGGCGCGCGACGGCACCAGCGTAACCTTCGAGAATCCCGCCAATGATTTCCCGCAACGAATCGTCTATCGTCGCACCGGCGACACGATGGTCGCGACGATTTCGAAGCTCGACGGGTCGAATGCGATGAGCTGGACCTTTCGGCGGCGTTGAGGGGGGACGAATGGCCGAGATCAAGACCAGACCGACCGGAGTGGCGGTCGACCAATTCATCGACAAGGTCGAGAATCCGCAACGGCGGGAGGACGCGAAGAAGGTTCGCGCGCTGATGGAGCGCCTGGTGGGCGAGCCGGCCCAGATGTGGGGACCGTCCATCATCGGCTTCGGCAGCTACCATTACAAATATGAGAGCGGCCATGAAGGCGACATGTGCCGGCTGGGCTTCTCGCCTCGCAAGGCCGAGCTCGTGCTCTACGTCCTGACCGAGGCCGGCGGGCCGGAAGAGGAGGCGCTGCTCGCGCGGCTGGGCAAGCACAGGACCGGCAAATGCTGCCTCTACATCAGGAAATTGAGCGACGTCGACGAGGCCGTGCTCGAGGAGCTGGTGGTCTGGTCGCTCGCTTATATGGACAGGAAATTTCCGCGCTGAGTCGCGACATCTTTTTTCGTCATTCCCGCGAAAGCGGGAATCCAGACTGAGTCGGTGCCCCGCGGAAACGCTGACTGGATTCCCGCTTTCGCGGGAATGACGGTGGTGGGTTCACCCGCGCTTCATCTTCCGGCGGCGAAACCAAAGCGGGGCGCGAGGAAAAAGCGCTTGCATCCTGCCACAAATGTGACATGCTACATGTGTAGCAGGTGAAATCATGATGATCGATTCTCTCCCAAGACGCGAGCGCGAGCTGTTCGAATTGCTGTGCAGCGCCGGCGAGGCCACCGCGGCCGAGCTGCGCGCGGCGATGCAGGATCCGCCTTCCTATTCCGCGGTGCGGACCTTGCTCGGCCGGCTCGAGGCGCGGGGCGTCATCAAGCACCGCCTGGTCGACCAGGCCTATGTCTATCAAAGCGTGCCGCAGCCCGCCAAGGTCCGCGAATCGGCGATGAAGCAGATGGTCCGGACCTTCTTCGACGGATCGGCGGCCGATGCCGCGACCGCCCTGCTCGGGCTGACCAAGAGCCTGTCCCGCGACGAGATCGACGCCCTGCAAAAGGCGATCGATGAAGCCAAGGAGCGTGAGTGATGGACGTCGCCTTCTTTGTCCAGATGGCCTGGAAATCCGCTTTGATCGCCGGCGCCGCCTTGGCGCTCGCTTATGTCCTGCGCTCCCGGGCCGCGTCCGACCGGGCGCTGGTGCTGAGGATCGGCGCGGCCATGCTCCTCCTCCTTCCCGTGATCGCGGTGGCGCTGCCCGCGCTGCCGATCGAGGCCTGGGCCGCGCCCGAGGCGGCTTCGCCCGCCGCCGCCGCCGCCGCCGTGGCGGCGCCCATCTCCGATCCCGCTTATGTCCCCCCGCCGTCCCTGCCGCTTGCCGATCTGCCGGCGGCGGGTATCGAGGCGGGCCCGCCTACCATCTGGGACGATCCCACGCCGCTCGTGCTGCTCGTCTATCTGGCGGGCCTGCTGATGGTCGTCGGCCGGCTGCTCGCGGGCCTCTACATGCTCGGCCGCTGGACGCGCGCCGCGCGGCCCGTCGCCTGCCCCGAGTGGCTGGCGGCGTTCGAACAGGCGGGCGGCGGCGATGCGGGGGCGCGGCTGATGGTCTCCGACTTGATACCCTCTCCCTTGAGCTGGGGTTGGCGGCGCCCGGTGATCCTGATCGATCCCGACACGCTCGACGAGCCCAATGAGGCGGACGCGATCCTCGCCCACGAGCTGGCGCACGTCGCGCGCCGCGACTGGCCGGCGTTGATGCTGACCCGGGTCGCGGCGGCCGTGTTCTGGTTCAATCCCCTGGTCTGGCTGCTCGAGCGCGAGATCGTGCAGCAGGCCGAGGAGGCCGCGGACTGCGAGGCGGCGGCCCATGTCGAGCCGGCCCGCTATGCGCAGACCCTGCTCTCCTGGGCCCAGGTCCCGGGCCGCGCCCTGCCCGCCAATTCGATCGCGCCGAAGCAGAGCGCGCTCGGGCGGCGGATCCGGGCGATCCTCGACAGGCGCGAGCGGCCGCGGGGTTCTGCCTGGGCCAAGCTCGCCGCAATCCTGTGCGTCGGCATCGCCGCGCCGGTCGCCGCCGTCCAGCTCGTGCAGGCGGCGCAACCGCCGGCGGCGCCACCCGCGCCGCATGCGCCGGCCGCTCCTCCCGCCGTGCCGTCGGCGCCCGGCGTCCCGGCGCCCCCGGCTCCGCCAGCGGCACCGGCGCCGTTCGTCGAGATTCCCGACGTCTCGGCCGAGGTCAACGAGGCGCTGTCCGAAGTGCTGCCGCGCATTCCCGAGATCGTCTCGACCGCCTTGGCTTCGGTCGATCCGGACGAGATCGGGTGCAGCGTCGAGGAAGCGCTGCGCGAGGCCGGACCCGAAATGCATCGGATGAGCCGCGAGGATCGCGCGCGCGTTCGAGTCGAAGTCCGCCGCGCGATCGATCAGGCCCGAGTCCAGATCCGGGCCTCGCAGACCCACGTGCGCGCCGCGCATGCGCAGATCCGGGCGCAGGCGCCGCACATCGCCCATGCGGTCCGCGAGGCGCGCCTCGCCGTCCAGGCGGCGCGGCCCGTCATCGCAGTCTCGATGCGCTCGGGCGCCGAGGGCATGGAGCACGGTGCCGCCGGGATGGAGCATGGCGCCCAGCGCATGGAGCAGCAGGCGGCGCGCTTCCGCGACCGCTCCTATCGCGAGGCGGAGATCGCCCGCCAGCGCGCCCGCGGCCGCACCGTCACCCACGAGGAGCTGCTGGAGGCGGCGGAAGGCATGCAGGAGGGCGCGCAGGGCATGCGCGAGGGCGCGCGCGAGATGCGCCAGGCGGCCGAGAGGATGCGCGCCGGCCGCCACGACTGAGCGCGGCATGAGCTAGGGAAGGTGACGGGCGGCGCCCCCAAAGGCCGCCCGTCATTTTTTATCCCCTGCACCCGTGACCGAATCCCGTCACTCCCGCGAAAGCGGGAGCCAGCTTCTTTCCTTTTCTCGCGTCACCCTGCATCAGGCCGCCTGGATTCCCGCTTTCGCGGGAATGACGGGGGAGGGGCTTATGCTGCGTCGTTTCATTTTGGCGTTCCTGGGGCTGAGCTTCGCCGCAGCCCCCGCCGCCGCGCAGGACGCGCCCCATCAGCGGCAGGCGCGGCAGATACTGGAACGGCTGGTCTCCTTCCGCAGCGCCGCCGGCCACGGCCAGGTGCCGCCGATGGTCGCCTATATCCAGCAGACCCTGCGCGCGGGCGGCGTGCCGGAGGCCGACATGGTCGTGATCCCGCACGAGGAGACGGCGGCCCTGCTGGTCGTGGTGCGCGGGGAGGACCAGAGAGCCCGGCCCAACCCGCGGCCGATCCTCTTCTCCGCCCATATGGGCGTGGTCGATGCGCGGCCCGAGGATTGGCAGCGCAGCCCGTTCACCCTCATTGAGGAGAATGGCACGTTCTTCGGCCGCGGCGTGCTCGACAACAAGACCGGCGTTACCGCGATGATCTCGACCATCCTGAGGATGCGCGCAGCGAATCACCGGCCGGCGACGACCCTGGTGTTCGCCTTCATCGGCGACGAGGAGACGACCTTCGGCACCACCCGGCTGGTCGCCGCCCATGATTGGGTACGCAACGCCCGTTATGCGATCAACACCGATGCCGGGGGCGGCATGATCGGGCCGGACGGCCGGCCGCTCGTCTATCTCGTCCAGGGCGCCGAGAAGACCTTCGCCAGCTATCGGCTGACGGTCACCAATCCGGGCGGCCATTCGAGCCGGCCACGCGACGACAATGCGATTTACGACCTGTCGCGGGCCTTGCTCAGGGTCGAGCAATACCGCTTCCCGCCGACCGTAAATGCGCTGACCCGGCAATATCTCGCCACGCTCGGGCGGATCGTGCCGGGCGCGGCCGGGCAGATGCTGACTCGCTTCGCCGCCAATCCCGAAGACGCCGAGGCGGCGGAGGCGCTGCGCCGCAGCCCCGAATTCGTCGGCACCACGAGGACGACCTGCGTGGCCACCCTGCTCGAGGCGGGCCATGCCCAGAACGCGCTGCCGCAGCGCGCCTCGGCGGTGGTCAATTGCCGGATCTTCCCCGGCGTCCAGCCCGAGGCCGTGCGCCTGGCGCTGGCCGCGGCGATCGGCAACGAGGCGGTGCGCGTCGAGACCATGGGCGAGCCGCAGCTGAGCCCGGTCTCCGAGCCGCGCGCCGAGGTAATGGCGGCGATCACCGCCTCGATCCACCGCCGCACTCCGGGCATCCCGCTTTCGCCCTACCTCGAATCGGGCGGCACCGACGGCCTCATCTACCGCATCGCCGGCATCCCGACCTGGGCGAGCTCCGGCATTTTCATCCGCCCCGACGAGATGTTCGCCCACGGCCTCAACGAGCGCATCCCGGCGGCGAGCTTCTATGCTGGGATCGAGCATATATACGAACTCGCGGTGGCGCTCGGCGGGCGCCAATAGGTTGCCTGTTGCCACGGACCCCAAAGCCTGCGTAGCCGTTGAGGGGACGGGGGCGTCGATCCGGCAAAGGAACGATGCGTGAGTGACAAGCGTGCTTATATCAACGCCCTGGCCGGCGCCGTTCCCGAGCATGACGTCCACCGATTGTTCATCGACTGGGCGGAGGGCCGGATCGAGGACCCGCGCCTGCGCAGATTGTTCATGCGGATGGCGGAGCGCAGCGGCATCGAGCATCGCTGGTCGGTGCTGGAGCCGGCGCCGGGCGGCCTGCCGCACGACCAGCCGGGCGGCTTCTATCACGGGCCCGCCCCGGGCACCGCGGCGCGCATGGAGCGCTATGCCGACGAGGCGCCGAAGCTGGCTCTGGCGGCGATCGAGCGCCTGCGCGAGCAGGTCGCGCTCGACGGCGTCACTCATCTGGTGGTGGCGAGCTGCACCGGCTTCGTCGCGCCGGGTATCGACCAGATCATCGCCCGCGCGCTCGGCATGCCGGAGGTGGAGCGGACGCTGGTGGGCTTCATGGGCTGCTATGCGGCGGTGTCGGCGCTCAGGACCGCCTACCATATCGTCCGCTCCGAGCCGCAAGCGCGGGTGCTGACGGTGACGGTCGAGCTCTGCTCGCTCCACCTGCAGGAGACGCAGGAGCTCGAATCCCTGCTCGCCATGCTTCAGTTCAGCGACGGCGCGGCCGCGGCGCTCGTCACCGCCGAACCGGCGGGGCTGGAGATGAGCCACCTCTTCTCCGCTCCGCTCGAGGATTCGGACGAACTGATCCAGTGGAAGGTCGGCGACACCGGCTTCAAGATGACGCTCTCCGGCGAGGTGCCCGGCCGGATCCAGCACGCGCTGAAGGACGAGGGAACGCGCGCGCTCCTCTACAATGGCTGGGGGCCGGACCAGGTGACCAGCTGGGCGGTCCATGCCGGCGGCCGCTCGATCCTCGATGCGGTCGAGAAAGGCCTGGAATTGCCGCAGGGGTCGTTGTGGGCCTCGCGCGATGTGCTCGCCCGCTACGGCAACATGTCGTCGGCGACCCTGATGTTCGTGCTCGCCGAGCTGGCGGCCCGGCCCGACACGGGCAAGGGCGTCGCCATCGCCTTCGGGCCCGGCCTCGCCGCGGAGGGCTTTCACTTCGAGCGGGTCTCCCGCGAGAAGCCTGCCCCGGCGGAGGCCGGGGAGAAAGCGGGATGAGCGCGCTTTCCGTCCGCTCCCGGCAAGAGGAGCAGATGGACGATCCGGCGCTCGATGCCGATACCTATGCGGCGGTGCTGCACGATCTCAGCCGCGTCAACGCCTGGACCGGTTCGGCTCGCCCGACCCTAAATTTCCTCGCGCGCGGGATCGGCGAAGTGCCGGCCTTCCGGCTGGTCGACGTCGGCTTCGGCCATGGCGACATGCTGCGGCGGATCGCGCGCTGGGCGAAGAAGCGCGACATCGCCGTCGACCTGATCGGAGTCGATCTGAACCCTAAGAGCGCCGCCATCGCCCGCGCCGCGACTCCGATCCACTGGCCGATCGAATATCGCACCGGCGACTATGCGGATGTCGCGGGGCCGATCGATTTCGTCATTTCGAGCGCGGTCACCCATCATATGAGCGACGCGCAGATCCACGCCTTCTTGGCCTTCATGGAGGCGCGCTCGGCGCGCGGCTGGATGGTCAACGACATTCACCGCCACGCCTTCGCCTATCACGGCTTTCCTTTGCTCTGCCGGGTGATGCGCTGGCACAGGATGGTGCGCGAGGACGGCCAGCTGTCGATCGCTCGCGGCTTCCGTCGCGCCGACTGGCGCCGCTTGATCGACGAGGCGGGCCTGCCCGATCCCGCCGCGCCAAGGATCGTGCGCCGTTTTCCCTTCCGGCTGTGCGTCGAACGGCTGCGCTGATCGTCGGCGGCGGGCCGGCCGGCGCCGCGGCGGCGATCGCGCTGGCGCGGGGCGGGGCGATGCCGGTGCTGATCGAGCGTGCGCCAGCCGAGCGCGACGTCGTCTGCGGCGGCTTCCTTGGCTGGGACGCGGTTGCGGCGCTGGAGCGGCTCGGGCTCGATCCCGCCGCATTGGGCGCGCGGCCGATCCACCGGCTGCGGCTGGTCGCCGGCGGGAAGGTGGTGGAGACGGCGCTGCCCCGCGCGGCTGCCGGCCTGTCGCGGCGCCGGCTCGACGCGGCGCTGCTGCATTTCGCGGAGGAAGCTGGCGCGGCGGTGCTGCGCGGGCGGGCGGCGCGGGCGATCGAGGGCGGCAATGTCCGGCTCGACGACGGCGCCGAAATGGCGGCCGAGGCCCTGTTCCTCGCGACCGGCAAGCACGAGCTGCGCGGCATGGCCCGGGATATTGGGGATCGCCCCGTCTGCGTCGGTCTGCGCGCCGCCGTGGCGCCGCCGCCGGAGCTCGCCGGGACGATCGAGCTCCACCTCTATAATGGCGGCTATGCCGGGTTGCTTCTCCAGGAGGACGGAGCCGCCAATCTGTGCCTCTCGGTCGCGCAGGCCCGGATGGCGGGCGGGCGCGAGGCGTTCCTCGCCGCGCTGATGCGCGACGCGCCGCTGCTGGCCGAGCGGATCGGCGGAGCGCTCCCCGCCGAGTGGGAGGCGATCGCCGGCGTGCCTTATGGCTGGCGCGCGCGCGGGACCGCGCCCGGACTGTTCCGGATCGGCGATCAGGCGGCGGTGATTGCCAGCCTCGCCGGAGACGGCATCGCGGTCGCCTTGGCGAGCGGCGCGGCGGCGGCTCATGCCTGCCTGCACGGCGAGGGCGCGCAGGCCTATCAGCGCGCGTTCGCGAAGCAGGCGAAGCGCCCGCTCGCCATCGCCGAGACCCTGCGCCACATGGCGGAGGCGCCGTTGCGGCGGCGGCTGATGATGCGGCTGGCCGGCCTGCCGGGGCTCGCCAAAGCGGCGGCGCGGCTGACCCGGATCTAAGCTTGAATTCGATCGGTCTGAATCGCTCCCCGGCGAAGGCCGGGGTCCAGGAGCCGAAGGCTTTTGCAAGCTATGGTGCCTGAGCCCGGCAGGTGCCGGGCCCTGGGCCCCGGCCTTCGCCGGGGAACGGCTTGTCCAAACTTGATAGAATTCGAGTTAGCGGGCCACGCCGCCCGGAGCGTCGGCGCGCCACTGGCCGGACTGGCGATATTCCTCGCGGATCGTGGAGGCGGGCAGGTTGGTCGGCGCCCAGCGCGTGTCCTGCGGGATATCGGACGGGATCGGCGCGGCCGGGGCGGCGGCGGGCGCGGTCCAGGACTGTGCGCTCGCCACGGCCGGGATCGCCGCTGCGTTCGAACGCGCCATGTAGGAGGAGCCGCGCACCGTCGGCTCGGCGCCCGCGTAGAAGTCGCTGAACGCCCCGGGCGCGCCGGCGAGGCCGGGCAGGCGGTAGAAGAGGTGGGCGCCGATCACCGCGGTCTTGACCAGCCGCGGCGCCCAGGACGGGAAGACGTAATTGGCATGGTAGAATGTCGACATGCCGACGGCCGGGAAGGTGCGCCCGGCGAGCGCCTCGATGGCGACGCGGCGGGCCTGCGCCCAGAGCGCGGGCATCGGCGTGCGGCCGAGCGAACCGTCGCAGGTGAAGGTGAACTGGCAGCCGCCGCCGGCGCGCATCGGCCCCTGGTAGACGACGCCGCAGACGCTGTTCGGCCAGGCCGGGTGGCGGACTCGGTTGAGGACGACCTGGGCGACCGCGCGCTGGCCGTCCTCGCTCTGGTTGCCCGCTTCGTAATAGACCGCCTGGGTCAGGCAATCGAGCGAACGCATCTGATCGATGGGCGTGGCGGCGCGGAAGGCGTAGGCGGCGGCGGCGGGATTGGGCCCGCCGGCGATCGGCAGGTTGGAATTGGCGGCGAAAGCGGAGCTGCCGGCCAGTGCAAGGCCGGGGCCGCCGGCCTCCAGCGAGGGCAGCACGCCGGTTTGCGCGCCGGGAGCCATGGGCGCGGCGGCGGCAAGAGCGGCGGTGCTCGCCTCGGGAAGCTGCGCGTTCGGGCCGGGAAGGGCGATGGCGGGCACGCAGGAGGCGATCGGCAGGATCAGGCCGAGCTGTGCCCAGGCCCGGCCGCGCCCCGATCTTGCTTTCGTCCGCACGCTCAACGCCATGTCCGCTCCCCGGGATGAGGCACCCCAGAGCGTCGCATAGCCCCGGCCCCCGCGCTTCGCGCCCCCCGATTTTGGAGCGTCCCAATAGTGGACAGACGTGCAGGAAGTGTTGACGGGGGGCGGTCGGAATTAGAGAGCGCCCCACGAAGTCTTGGCAATCGAAGACACAACCTCCGTTCGGCTCTGGACCTGATCCGGGGCTGTCGAAGCCCTGTCCTTCCTCTTCAGCCGAAAGAAGGAAAGCCCTTCGACAATGATCAGGTGCGGATGTCCCCCGGACATCCGCAGCCATGCCCGGGGGGCATGGCGACCTGATTCATCAGGACGAACGGCAGTGGGACTCGCAGCATCATTCCCCGTCCCGGCGGATCACCGTCCGCTCGCGCTCCAGCGCGGCGTTGCGGTGGCCGTAGCCGCGCAGCAGCGGGAACAGGCCGAGCAGGCCGAGCAGGCCGAGCAGCCCCCAGGGGAAGCCCGCGTCCCGGTCATTGTCGGCTCGGACCGAATTGGCGAAGGGATCGGGCGGATCCTGGACGCCGTTGGGATAGGCTGCGTCGAGCGGGATGTCGATCGGCGCCGGCGGAGGCGGCGCCTGCGGCGCCGGCTGGTTGGCAGCGGGAGGCGGATCGGCCGGTATCACGATTTCGGGCCCCGCCGGAGGTGTCGCGGGCGGCGCGCCGGCGGCGGGTCCGGGCGGAGTCGTGCCGGCGGGCGGGGGCGTCGCGGGCGGGGTGGTGCCGGCGGGCGGCGGCGCCGCCGGGCCGCCGGTGCGAGCCAGGCCGGGCGCGGCCGCCGCGAGGATCATGGCGGCCACGGCCCCGATTGCGAGTCTGTTCATTTGCGACGCTCCTGCAACGACTTGGCGCGTCCTGCGCGCATATTTCGACGCCCGCTATATTCCGCCCGCCTTCTTACGAAAACAAGTCGTCGCAGCACCGCCAGCTTTCGCTTTCCACGGCGCGGCGGATCGGACAAGGTCGCGCAACGGGCGGGGCAGGTAGGCGCGCGCCCGGGCGGGGGGTCCTGTTCCGTGGCCATGTACGTGTATTCCACCGACGGCGACCCCGTCGGCTTCGTGTTCGAAACCACCATTTACGACCTCACCGGCGCGCCGCTTGGGCGGATCCTCGGCTGCCGGGTGCACCGGTTCGACGGGACCTATGTCGGCGAATGGTTTCGCGACATGGTGGTCAGGCGCCCGCAGGGGCGGCCGCGGCTGATCCCGCCCGCCCCGGTGCCGCCCAACCGGCCGCCGGCGCCCGGCTCCTACCGCCTGCGCGCGGTGGTCAATTACGGCTATCCCGACGCCTTCCCGCTCCTGCGCGAAAGCGGTACCTTCTTCCGCGAGGCGGCGGAATAAGAGGAGCCGCCGCTTATTGCGCGAGGGGGTTTCCAATTCACAGGCTGGCCTTTGGAATTGTGGCGCTAGGGGTGCTGGCCGGTGGAGGCGGGGCGGTCCGCTTTGCGGCCCATGCGCAACGTGAAGTCCGTACCTCGATGGAGCTCGAGGGGCAGGCGTTGGCCCTGTCGCCCAGGGAAACGGACGCGCTCTCCGCTCTCGGCATCGCGGTTCGCGGTGGGATCCGCGGGCGTCAGGATGCGGCTTTGGCGAGGGCCCGCAACGCGGTCGGAAGTCGCGACGGCCGCCATGTCCTTGCCCTGTACCAGCTCGAGCTCGGCAGGCTGCGGAACGACGACAGCCTGCGCGCGCCGGCGCTCGATGAGTTGATCGCAAGCGGGCTGACTCGGCCCGCAAAGCTTGCGGGCCATCTCGCCGCGCGGGGCAGCATCGCCTTCCGGCTTCGCGATTTCGAGACCGCCTCCCGGCACTGGACGCGCCTGCTCGAGATGAACCCGAACGACCCCGATGTGCTCGCCAATTTGGCGCAGGTCCGCCAGGCGCAGAACGACCCGCAGGGCGCCGCGGATCTGCTTGCGCGCGCCATAGCCGCGCGCACCGCCGCCGGCGGCCCGATATCGGAGATCTGGTACCGGCAGCAGATGAGCGTCGCCAACCAGGCAACGATGCTGCGGCCGGCGATCGCGGCCGGGCGTGCGCTCGTCGGCGCCTATCCGTCCCCAAGGAACTGGCGCGAGGCGCTCGTCGTCTATCGCCAGCTCGCTGCGCCGCGCGACGGGCTCGAGATCGACCTGCTCCGGCTGATGCGCTTCATCGGCGCCTTTTCGAGGGCGGACGAATATCAGCGCATGGCGCAGCTCCTCAATCGTGCCACGGCGGCCGTCGAAGCCAAGGCCGTGCTCGACGAAGGCGTCGCCCGCGGGCTTCTCATTGCCCGCGAATCCCCGACGCGCGAGATCATCGCCGAAGTCGAGCGGACCATTGCCCGCGATCGGGTCAGCGTCGAAGCCATGCTACGCCAGCGCCCGGCCGCCAACATGCTCGCTCTGGCCAATGCCCTGGCCGACAGCGGCCGCAATGCCGAGGCGATCCCGCTCTACCGCGCGGCGCTCTCAGGCGCCCCGGTCGCCGATGCCGCCGAGGTGAACGTCCGTCTCGGCATGGCGCTGCTGCTCGCCGGCCAGCGCCAACAGGCCGAAGCCGCGTTCCGCCTGGCGGCGGAGGATGAAGCCGCTTTGGCGCAGCCGGGCCGCTATGCCGATCTCGCCCAATTCTGGCTGGCCTGGCTGGCGCAAGCCTCCGCGCGCTGAGCGCTCAGGCCTCGCCGTGGCAGGCCGCGCCCTCGATACGGTCTTCGGCGACGTCGTAGCTTAGCTCGATGACGCCGCAGCCGCCGTCCATGATCGCGGGCAGCGCGGTCTCGGCCACCCAGTGCCGCCGCGGATTCGCCTCGATATGATAGGTGGCCACCACCTTGCGGACGCCGTCCTCGCGGCTCTGCCAGGCATAATAGCGGGCGTAGTCGGCGAGCGGCCACGCGCCCCGCGGCATCCTGACCAGCGCCTCGATCCGGTCCATGATCCGCGCCTGCTCCTCGACGGGCGAAGGCGCGGGCGGCGGCGCCGGCTGCTCCTGTGCACAGCCGAGCAGCAGAAAGGCGAGCAGGATCCGGGGCGCGCTCATTGTGTCGCCGATATACCGCGCCGGCCGCGAGGACGCCACCATCCGGGGCAATGCAGCGGTTGCGCATGGAGGGTGAATGCCCGCGACGAGCGGAAAGCGGACAATCGCTTCTGTTGCATTGGGGGACTTGCCGTGGCCAATTGCCGCGCATGAAAACAGACTTGATCGACCTGCTGGGCAAAACCGAAATCGTCCACCCGACGCGGATCGCCGCCGTGGAGGCGAGTCATCGGGAACTGCGGATCACCATAGCTGGCTACCCGTGGTGGCGCCCAGGCACAGGTGGCGGCGAAGAGCGGATAGTCTTCTCGTTTGAAGGCGTGGAGGAAGGGCAGCTGGACGCCGCGACACTGCTGGACATGCAGGAGGACGAGGCGCTGGAGGTTTTCCTTGTTTCGCGCCTGGCTGACGAACCGTGGGCCGACACCGGCACTTTTTATGCAAGCTATTGCTCCGAACCGCTGCCCGATCCGCTGAGGCTCTTCGCGGTCGTTGAAGACTATCTGTGGGACGCTGGCGCTCCGCGCTCGGCCAGAGACTACCTCAACGTTCCATGTGGGTATCTTTCGCGCTTCTGCGCCCTGGCGGGAACGGCTTCGTTCCTCGTGGCCGAAGCGCCAAAGCACCTTCATGACATGATCATCGCCGAACTGCGCCGCCAGAACGTCACCCATAATGTGCTCATGAGCGAGCGGCCTTCGAAGCGGGGCGTGTTCGTTCAGATCGGCGGCACCAGCTTCGTGTGCGAAGGCGCGACAGCCGAAATCTGAACGAGCTTTCCAATGTCCGCATGAAGGGAAAGCGGACGCTCTCGGGTTAATTCGGCGTCTCCGCGACAGTCGACGGATTGCGCAGGATGAACGGGTCCGCAGGCGTATGCCGGCAATTCCACTGCCGCATATCCCAAACGCATATCTGCAGATGGGCGTCCGGGTGCCCACCGAAGATCTCGCGCAAAGGAATTCTGAGCGTGATGGTCGCGCTGGCGCGCCCGTCCAGCTGGCTCATTTCGACACGGCCGCGCGACGGATACCCATCGCACTCAGTCGAGCTGTACACCCGCGTCGGATCATTCGCATAAGCCGTCAATATGCTCTGCGCGCAGAAGATGCCGTTGCGCGCGTCTTGACCAAATCTCCGGTCGGCCGTCGGCTCAAGGTTGGCCGCCGGTCCTGTCTCCGCGCCGTGGCCCCAACGGCCATTGCGGTCGCCGTCAACAGCAACGCTGAATGTCCAACCCGCAGGCAAATAGGAGGACAATTCCACGTCTTCGGGCGTGAAGGCATAGCGGACGGCGATGTCGCGCTCTGGATCATGAAATAGGACTTGCGAGCTGGATTGCCCGGGGGGGACCACGGCCGCTGCCGCTGCCAGGAACATGGGAAAAAGCTGCATTCGACCATCATGCGGTCATTGATCTAGGTCCGCAATGGGCCGTTTGCGGGCCGCATGCCTTGCCCGAAAGCGGACGTTCCATATTCGGAAGTCCCCTGTAGGATGCGGGCCACCCAAGCCTCCCGCCAAAGGCGCGACATGACGGCAACCGAAGATCGGAATTACACTGTCGGGTGCCTTGCGCTTCTGCTTGTGGCCGGCGGCATGTACTATTTGGCGAGCGACCCGCGCGCGGGCGAGCGGCGCGACAGGGAGCTCGCGCTCCGGGAAGAGTGCATCCGGGCGGGCAGGGCGGCCTTTCGGGCGCGCAATCCCCGCGCCGAGATGACTCGCGAGCAGGAGGGAGACCTGGTCGGCAGGTGCTTCGGCGAGGCGCGGCGGAATTCGAACTAGAACGCGGCCGGAATGCCGCGCATGACGGCTGCCGCGCCGCTGGCCGCGAACTCGTGGCCAGCCGCCGTCTGAAAGCGGAGGTCGATGTCTAGCCGGCCGCCCTGCGCGCCGGCTCCGCCTCCCTATCCTCCGACAGGAGCCACCCTTCCGCGGCAACAGGGTCACAGAAGCACCTTGCGGTGCGACCGGCGAGCGCCCTGAAGAGCTGCGCGCGAGCCAGCGTCGGACCCACCACGAACGCCAGGCGGCGAGAGCGGCTTGCCGGGCCGTCGAGGACCTTCTGAAATGCGTCCACGATCGACTGCGGCTGAGCCGTCATGCCGCGCACGTCATTGAGCGTTACGTGGGCGTTCGGAGCGCATCCAAGGGCCTCATGTGCAACGCGTCTGGCATCCAGGAACCTGTCGATGTCCCGGGGGGTGAAGAACCCGGCCATCTTTATCCGGACCAGGCCGTGACGGGAATCAGCCTCGATGGAGAAGCGTGCCTTCATGCCGCAGCTCGCGGCCTCGTCCTGACAGTCCATTCTAACCACACTCCGCCACCGACGCGGCGCTTGGGGCCGTCCTGCCGAGCAACTGCTTTCGATGACGGAGAAATGTAGCGCGCCATCATATCCGCCCCGAAATGGAAGATGACGTCGGCGCTGTTGTAGCAAGGGGCCTGAAGGCCGCATCCTTGCGGCGAGACGCGCGAGATCGCTTCCGAAACCAACGTGTCAGACCAGGCAGGCGCATCTCGTTCCTCCAGCGACGCCTGCCTATTGGCCGGAACTTAATGAAATCGCGAACCCGCGTGGACGTATTAATACCTATCCCCCCTGCGCAATCCAGCAACGCAGCTCCAGCGGCCGAGCGCGCATCTCATAACCAGGCAGGAGCGCATCTCCTTCTATTGGCGCGCCCGCCGCGAAGCGCGGCAAGCCGCCGCTCGCCGAGCTGGTTCGCCCGGCCTGACGCGGCGGTGCGGATGCGGCCATCTCCGCCTGGACGAAAGCAGATGAACCGAGTTGGCACTACATTGGTGATTAGCTAGTTTACACACCGCCCCTATTGCGGGCGATCCCGATCCATCCGTCGCCGGAGATACACAGAGGCTCCCACCGAGGCGGAAAGCAGAATCGCCAGGCCGGCCATCGCGGCGGGTCAGGTGCTTTGGGCCGCCACTGGCCCATATCAGGAAAAGACCGCCCCAGGCCCCGGGTATCAGGGCCAGGTGCGGCCCCATTTTCGCCAATTCACTCCGGCTTCTCCCTTAGTCGCCGCGCATGAGCCGGCCATGAGCGAAGGCGTAGTGCAGGCCCAGCAGGATAAGGCCGAGCGAAATGGGGAATACGATCACGGCGCCACGGCGGGTCACTCCGGACTTTCCGCCGGCTTATCGCGGCGCCGTATGACGGCGCCGATGACGATCGCAATTTGAAGGCCGAGGCCGAGCAGCAACGCCCATCGGGGGATCACAACATCCTTCAGCAGCAGCGGTAGCAGCCAAAGGACGCCGAAGATGAACAGGACGGCGATTAACGCCGTGAACGATTCTCTCGCCTGTCTGGTCATCGTGCAATTCCCAATCCCTCCGGCTTTTCCGCCGCCGGCTTATGCTTCGCGAGCTTCCCCAGGCGCTGCTCCATTCTGGTGCTCACTATTGAACGGCATTACGCCCGTGAGATGAATGTCCGCAATGGATGGAAGCGGACCGGTCGTCGGCAGTGCGCTCGCCGGACCCGTACTTCCGAGTTCAGTCCACGGCACGGAAAAGGTGACGCCCGTCCAAAAATGATCGACGTCGGTCCCGCAGGTGGATAATGTTGGCCGCCTAGCTCCCTACAGACGCCGCACAGGCGATCCGCAGTGCCTCCATCAGCCGCTGCGCCTCGACTGCGTTCGCCACGTCCCGGAAGGTCAAGGTCACTCGCCGCAACGGCCTCGCCCAGAAGCGATTGCCATATCCTCCAACCGCTGCGATTTCGCGGCCGCGGAGCTGATGCGCGATCCCGGCCGCTTCGGTTGCCGATCCGGAATTGTCGAAGGTGATCGTCTGAGGTGCGCTGGCTTCGAAGCGGACGGAAACTCGCCTGCCTCGCTGCTCGACCGCGGTAACGGGGTGGCCCACCGCCTTTTCGATCAACGATTGCACCCGCCGCGCCGCAACCGGACTGGCGCTCGCAAACGACAGCGCTTCGTCGCTGCCAGCGGTCGCCAAGGTCACCGTTCCGCCGTGGCCCTCAACGCGCGCAGTGTCGGTCCAGCCGATCGATGGAGGTCGGGGCTCCAAGGGCGACCCCTCAGCCTTGGGGTAAGAATAACAGGCATTGCCGCGTCCGTAGGCGCCGAGGGACGCCGTCAGCCCGGTGATAACCCAGATATGCTCGCCTCCATCGCTGAGCCGGATCGGGCCGGCTTGGGCGATCGCCGTCTCCAGGGCCGCGTGAGCGGCCACTGCAGCAGCTCGCCCTCCCGGCCCGTTGAAGTCCGGGCGAGCCGGCTGCCGCTGGGAGATGGTCGTTGCGCGCGCCTGACCGGTAACGGTCACCTGGCAGGCATAGCCCCACATGTGCCCGAAGCCGCTCCCCGTCGCCGACCGCTCGATACGCCCGCGAAAGGTGTAGGCGCGTGCCACTGTGCCACCGCCAATCCCCGGTTGCGTCCCGACCGGCGATGGCAGGTTGATGCCACTTTGCAGCCAGCACAATTCTTCCGGCGCATCGTCTCTACAGCCTTCTTCGCTCCCGCATAGGTTGATCGCGTTCAGTTCGAAGCCCTGGATCACAGTGCCGGTCAGCTCCACTTCGTCCGACATGAACCTTCTCTCGCTCGGGGGCTGCGCGCGGCCCCCTTGTCCGCCTGCCACCGCCGCCTCGACGTTCGCAAAGCCGCGCGAGCCGATCTGGCCGAGGCAGATCGTCACGATCATATATTTCGCATCGTCGCGCACCTTAGCGGCGGCTCCACGAGGCTGGGCAACCCGCCGTCCGCCCCGCTGATAAAGTTGCCCGATCCGAACGGCAGCCGGATCTCCCGACGCCGACGCGGGGCACCGCGCGGCGACATCGAGATCGACGCGGTCGTAGCCACGCTCGCCGATACCAGACGCCCCATTGAACCTCATCTGCGCCCGGAAGCTGATCCTGCCATCGCCCGACCGCACGATGGTGTCGGCATCGACGAAGGCAAGGTCATGCTCGAAGACTCCGGATCCCCGCCAGTCCTCCGCCCGCACCACGCCCGCGCCTACAGGTCCTGTGAGCAGCGTCCCCAGCACAAATAGTCCGCGCACCATGACCCCCAACCCTCCTTCGCGCACGCCCAAAGAGAAGCCTGTGTCACGTGCCCTCAGCAATCCGTGCGCGCGCATGAGCACGCTTAAGCCCCGCGCGGCACCGGGTCGCTGGTTCACAGGCAGTTAGCCTTGCGAAGGCCCAATGCCAAACGATTGCCCTGACCTGCGCCGTTTCGACCGTCCCGATAATTGTCCGCAATGGGCCGTTGGCCGACGTTCGCCAGCGGGCCGGCCGGAACGGTGGCTAAGGGTGGAAAGCGGACTTAGGCGCTTCTAGAATAACTCAATGAGCGAGGACACAGTCACCCTTTGGAGGCCAGTTGGGCCAGCCGAGCTGCGCCTCATCGAAGAGACCGGGATGAGAGCATTTCCACCGCGCCTTCCTGAACAGCCAATTTTCTATCCGGTCACCACGGAGGAATATGCCGTCAAGATCGCACGCGACTGGAATGTCTCCGCCAGCGGCTCAGGGTTCGTGACACGCTTCCGCGTCCGCCGCGATTATCTGGCGGGGTTCGAGGTGCAAGATGCAGGCGGGAGGGCGCACCGGGAATACTGGATTCCGGCCGAGGACATGGACGCCTTCAATGCTGCAATCGTGGGTGAGATCGAGGTCGTGCGCGAGTTCCGTTGAATGACCGCAATGGGTCGTTAGCGGACATGCAGCTGCGGCCCGCCTAGCGCCTTCGCCTAGCCTCGCGCGGCGCTGAAGGCGCTCATCCGTGCCTCCGCCGCCTCCGCCGCCTCCCGCGCCTCGGCCTCCCGCCGTTTCCGGTCGACGCGCAGCAGCAGCAGGCCGAGCAGCAAAGCGAGCGGGAGGAGCCGGCCGATCGTCCCCGTCGCCTGGGCCAGCCAGTCCTCATTGCCCGCCACCATGCCGGTGAGCACGCGCATGTGGGCGGCGAGCGCGTCGCGGCCAAGCAAGGCTTGGAGCAGCATTAAGCCGATCTCGGCGACCACCACTCCGGCGAGCAGCGCGCGCGCGAAGCGGGCGAGGGGAGTGAGGGCGGGGACCAGGGCGGGCGGGTGGCGGGTGGTGATGCGGTGCCTGAGGCGCCTTTCGACGCCCGCTTTGGTGAGATCGCTGGTGAGCGGATGCTGGAGCAGGGCGAACAAGGGCAAGGCGAGGAGAACCAGAGCGTAGGCGATCTGCCAGCCGGGGCCCATCCGCCCGGGCGGCTCGTCCACCAGCTGGGCCATCAGCACCAGCAGCGGGACGATCGCGAGCAGCGCGCCGCGCCTGATCCACCGCGCTCGCTTCATCCGCCGCCGGTAGAGCGCGCGGAAGTCCGCCGCCTCCGCGGCGCTGACCGGCCAGGCCTCCTTGCCGTTCGCGGCGATCATGAAATGCGCGCCGTTCACGATGGGGAAGCGGCTTTCAAAGTCGTCGATCTTCCGCGCGGTGCCGGTCGGGCCAAACATGTCTCTCGCTTTCACAGGCGCCGTGAAAGGCTGGTTTAGCGCGCGGGGATGAAGGGAGTGTTGAGGGACGGGCGGGGGACGCGGCGATGCCGGAGGATCATCGGCTCGCCGGGCGCTCAGGACCCGCACCCGCGCCTGGTTCGTCTGCCCGCGCGAATCGGCGCACACCGGCCGCACATTTTCAAAGCCGACATGGCGGGGAGGCGTCACCCGCTCCGCCTCCTTCAAGCGTGGAAGCGGGCATTGCTAGAGCCGTTAACTCAACTTCGCCGTGGTTGGGCCGGCGCGGTGCACATCGGTCTCACAGTGGGCAGCGGCCCAGTTGTCGCTCAATGCTGACGGTTCCTGAATATTTGGCCCAGCCCACGAGCTTCGCGATTTCGACGAGGCTGGGGCTCGATGACGCTGGATCGTTCCGCAGCCGAGGGCAGGTGGAGGTCCGGCTGCTGCAAGAAAGCCGCCGGGCGCAGGCGCAACACTGCCTTCTCCTGGTCGAAGGGAGCCGGTTGCTGTGACCCGCCATACCCTCACTTGAAATAACGGGCCGAGCAGTTTCCTGCGCGGCCCGAACGCCGGAGGAACCTAATCCTCGGCGATACAGATTGCCTGGCGCATTTATCGAAGCGGCGCAAGTATTTGGCCGCCTTGCCGCCCGTCGCCCTGGCGGGCGGCCGTTTCATTTGGCGATAGGTATACCGATCTATGCCATGTGTCTGAATATCCCTCGGTTTCGCTGTCCGGGACGGCCTTTCCGGCCATGGCGCGGCCGCCCCAACTCCGATTGTCATACAATTGTCATCCGATCGTTTCGGGTGTACAACCGTCGCGAGAGGGGCGTGGCCAAATGCCCGACTCATATGTCATTGCGATCGTCGAAGACGACGACGCCGTGAGGCAATCGACTGACGCGTTCCTTCGAGGCGCCGGGCACCGGGTCGTCTCATACGCCAGCGGCGTCGATTTTCTGGCATCCAACCCGGGCAATGATCTGAGCTGCGTTCTGCTCGACATGCGCATGGCGGGAATCGACGGCTTCGAGGTCATGCGCGTCCTCAAGCAACGCGAAATCGCGGTTCCTGTCGTGATTCTGACCGGACATGGCGACGTTCCGCTCGCTGTAGAGGCGATGAAGCTCGGCGCGATCGACTTTCTCGAAAAGCCATATAAGTCGGCGGACCTGCTCGAGGCCATCCGCCTGGCCCGTACCACCAGGGTGGCGGCCCGCCGCGCCCGCCCGGTGGACAAGGACGCCAAGGCCAGGATCGCCGCTTTGTCGGAGCGCCAGCGCGCCGTCCTGTCCGGAATCCTCAAGGGTCAGCCCAACAAGATCATCGCCTGGGAATTGGGGCTCAGCATCCGCACCGTCGAATCCTATCGGTCCGAGATGTTCTCCAGGCTGGGGGTGCGCGGCGCGGCCGGGGCGATCCGGCTGGCCATCGCTGCCGGGATGGCCGACGCGTAAGGCTCGTGATCGCGCGTCAGCGAATGCGCCCGCGCGCCCAGCCGCAGCCCGCTGACCGCCATTCGATCGCTCAGATTGCAGAGCTGCCGGCGCGCCGATGGTGCCAGGCGAAGACCGCCGCTGCCCCCCGATGCGGGCGCCAGGGTTCGGCCAGGGCGCGGATCGCCTTCTCCGTAGGCTTGCCGTCGAGGCCGAGGATCACGCCGATCTCGATCTGGACCGCGAGGTCGCCGGCGGGGAAGATGTCCGGGCGGCCTTCGGCGAAGAGCAGATAGATTTCCGCGGTCCAGCGGCCGATGCCCTTGACCGCGGTGAGATGCGCGATCGCCTCCTCGTCGTCGGCGGGCAGCGCGCCGAAATCGAGGCGGCCGGAAAGCACCTCTTCGGAGAGGCTGCGCGCATAGCTCGTCTTCTGGCGCGAAAGGCCGGCGCCGCGAAGCGCCTCGTCGCTCGTCCTGGCCATGTTGGCGGGATCGGCGGCGCCGCCGGTCGCGGCGTCGAGCCTGTTCCAGATCGCATTGGCCGAGGCGACCGAGACCTGCTGGCCGATGATCGCGCGCAGCAAGGTGACGTAGCCGCGCTCGCCGATGCGCGGCTCGGGCAGGCCGGCGCGGGCGAGCGCCGCCGCGAAGGCCGGCTCGATCTCGCCGAGCGCCTTCAAGGATGCCGCCAGGTCTTCGCTCGTGATGCCCAATGTCCGCTCCCGTCTTGCGCTCAGGCCGGGCGCCTAGCATAGGGCGCCGCGAACGCCTCCCATTTCCTGCCTTCAAGGACGCCCATGCCGAGCCTCACCATCGTCACCCGCGACGGCACCGAGCGGATCGTGGAGGCCCGCGCGGGCTGGAGCGTGATGGAGAATATCCGCGACAACGGCTTCGACGAATTGCTCGCTTTGTGCGGCGGCTGCTGCTCCTGCGCGACCTGCCACGTCCATGTCGATCCGGAATGGATCGGCAGGCTGAAGCCCCGCGGCGAAGACGAGGACGACCTGCTCGACACCTCCGACCACAAGCTCGAGACCAGCCGCCTCTCCTGCCAGATCCTGTTCAGCGAGGAGCTGGACGGCCTCAGGGTGACGATCGCTCCGGAGGACTGAGCGGCAGCGCCCGCCGAATCCGGATATCCGGAAGGGCGGGTTCGAACGCGATTGTGCAGCGAAGGGTGCGTTCGTGCGTCTCCGCCCCCGCGCGCAGGACCAGCGCCAGTTCGGCGCGCGTCGCGCAGGCCTCGCGAACCCGCCGGTAGACCGTCTCCGCCGCCGCCAGCGGATCGAGCCCGTCCACCCGGTGGATGACGACCTGGCCGCCGAGCGCGCCGCACTCCCCGGTGAAATAGACGCCCCCACCGCCGGAGCCGGCTCCGCTGAACCCGGTGCACAGCGAAAGCGCGATGGCCCTCGCCGCGGCGAAATGGAGACCCTGGGGCGCGGGCGGCCCCGCGGCGACGTCCGCGCCCTGGGCGGCCAGCGCGGGCGCCAGCGCTTCCCAGCCGAGCCCGCTCTCGAGAAAGCGGCCGAGCAAGAGCGCGGTCCCCGGCGCCAGCGCATCGGCGGCGGCCCGGAAGCCCGCGAGCGTATAGCCTCGCTCTCCCGGTCCGCCGCGCAGCAGCCGCGCCCACAGGTCGAAGCCCGTGCGCCGCCCACCCGAAGCGCCGCGCGTGCCGGCGTCGGCGAGCCACTGGGCGATCGCGCCGCACGGATAGCGCAGCCCCGCTTGCTCGGCTTCCAGGGCCAGGAGCGCGCGCGGCCCCAGAAAGGCCATGCAGCCGTTCAACGCATTTTGCAGGTTGCGCTCGAGCGAGATTTCCCCCGGCCAAAGCGCGGCGACCGCGAGCCACGAATAATATTCGGCGGATCCCTCGTGCAGCCAGGCCTCGTTGGCCGGATGATCGTCGCTCCGGCCGTTCCACAGGTGGAACAGCTCGTGGGCGAGGAAGCCGGTGACCCGCCCCCGGGCAGCATCCTCGCCCGGATCCGGCGCCGCTCCCCGGAAGCGGAGCAGGATGACGCCGTTCGCCGTGACATCGCCGCGAAACCCGGCCAGCTCCGGGCGGGGCGCGCGTTCGGCATAGGTCATGACGATCAGCGGGCGGAAGCCGAGCCGCCGGCGCAGGCGGTGCGTGTAGAAATCGAGCAAGGCGGCGGTCCGGCCGCGCAGGCTCGCCGCGAGCGCCGGCGGCATGTTGGTGGCGCTGAGCAGACTCATGCGGCCGGCCGCTACCGGCACGGCGCCGACCAGGATATTGCTCCCCCGCGCCTCGTCGCGCGGCAGGGCCCGGTAGCGGCCCCCGCCCAGGCTGACGCGCGCCTCGAACGATCCGGCGGAGGGCAGCAGATAAGGCGCGAACAGCACGAAGCCGCGCCCTTCCACCGCCGTGAGCAGGGAATAGCGGGCGTCCTCCTCGCGATCGTCGGGGACGATCAGCAGGGTGGCGCGGCGGAAGGGCGCGGTCCCGACGATCCGCCCGCCACGCCAGGCGAGGCCCGGCTCGGCGAGGCGAACAGAGCGGTTCGGGGACCGTCCCGCCGTGCCGCCGAGGGCGAGTGCGGTGACCGGGGCGGGCAGATCGTAGACGATGCGCACACCCTCACCGGTCTCGGTGATGGTCAGGCGGGTCGTGCGGGCGGCCGCGGGCGTGGCCAGGAGGGAGAGGAGCGCGCCCAGCAGGACGGCGATCCGCCTCATCCGGCGACGCTGGCCGCGTAGAGGGCGACGGCCGCCGCGTTGGAGACGTTGAGGCTTTCGATGCCGGTGATCGGCAGGCGCGCCAGCGCGTCGCAATGGCTCTGGGTATTGTGGCGCATGCCTTCTCCCTCGGCGCCGAGCACCAGGGCGACGCGGGCGGGGCCGAGCGCATCGGCGAGCGTCATCTCGGCCTCGCCGGCGAGGCCGATCCGCCAGAAGCCGGCTTCGGCGATGTCGTCGAGCGCGCGCGCGAGGTTGACGACGCGGATCCAGGGCATGGTCTCGAGCGCGCCGCTGGCCGCCTTGGCGAGCGCGCCGGATTCGGGCGGGGCGTGGCGGTCCTGAGTGACCACGCCGAGCGCGTTGAAGGCGGCCGCCGAGCGCAGGATCGCGCCGACATTGTGCGGATCGGTGACCTGGTCGAGCACCAGCAAAGGCCGGCGGTCCTCGGCGCGGTCGAGCAGGTCGGCGAGCAGCAGGTCCTCGAGCCGCTCGACCTCGGCGACGATGCCCTGGTGCGGCGCGTCGCGGGGCACGAGGCGGCCCATGTCGGCGACGTCGGCGAAGGTGACCGGGATAGCTTTGTCGATCTCATAGGCGGCGGCCGCCTCGCGCGTCGCCCAGATACGCACGATGCGCCGTTCGGGATTGGCGAGCGCCGCGGCGACCGCGTGGCGGCCCCAGAAACGGGGCCTGTTCTCGGCCTTGGTCGCCTGGCGGGCCTTGCGTCGCATGGCGGCTCCATGACCGCCGGGCGGGGCGGTGGCAAGCGTTGACAGCCTCCCCCGCTTTCGCCATTGGAGCCGCCTTCCTCAATCGCGCTCCACTGGACAGGTGGCCGAGTGGTTAAAGGCAGCAGACTGTAAATCTGCCCGGGTTTCCCGTACGCTGGTTCGAATCCAGCCCTGTCCACCAGCGCGATATTCGCCGACATTCCGGATGACCGAAAAAGCCTGGGAATTCCCAGGCTTTCGGCTTCAAGAAAAGCGTTCGCCGATGGTCGCGAGGCGTGGAGATACATTCAAACGCTTTGGAAGTCCCCCAAGCTGGTTCATCAACTTGCTTTGGAAGATCGCGATTTCCGCCGATAGGCATCGTCAGTCATCGCAAGCCCGGTCGAAAACTCGATTCCGTCCAGCAGATCATTGTGGTTTCATTTCAATTCTGGCAGTCTTTCCCTCGGGGAATGAGGCGGGGCCGCGCGGCTACGGCCCGGGGGGAAGGACGATGGCGGAGCCTGCGCGTCCGGAGGTCCGCTACACGGCCTTCCTCAGCTACAGCCACAAGGACGCCGCCGCCGCCGGCCGGCTGCATCGCCGGCTCGAAACCTATCGCATGCCCAAGCGGCTGGTCGGCACGGAGACGGCGCGCGGCCCGGTGCCGACGCGCCTGTGGCCGATCTTCCGCGACCGCGAGGAATTGCCCGCCGCAACCGATTTGAGCGAGACGGTGCGCGAGGCGCTCGCCCAGTCGGGCGCGCTGATCATCCTGTGCTCGCCCGCGGCGGCCGGCTCCCTTTGGGTGGCCGAAGAGATCGAGACCTTCCGCCGGATCCACCCCGGCCGGCCGATCCTGGCCGCGATCCTCGAGGGCGATCCGCCCGATTGCTTCCCGGCCGTGTTGCGCGCCCTCGGCCGCGACGGCATTTGGCACGAACCGCTCGCCACCGATCTGCGCCGGCATCGCGATGGGGCGCGGCTTGGGCTGCTGAAGCTTGTTGCGGGCATTACCGGTGTGGGGCTCGATGCGCTGGTGCAGCGCGATGCGGCGCGGCGGATCAGGCGCGTGATGGCCGTCACGGGGGCCGCCCTGGTGGCGATGCTAGGGATGGCAGCATTGGCGCTGGTTGCGCTGGACGCCCGTCGGGAGGCGGAACGGCAGCGGGCCGAAACGGGAAGGCAGATTGAGTTCATGCTCACCGATTTGCGAACGAGACTGAAGGCAGTCGGCCGGCTCGACATCATGGAAGCTGTGAATCGGCATGCGCTCGATTACTACGGCCGCCAAGGCGATCTCAGCGCGCTTTCAACGGCATCGTTGTTGCGTCGCGCTCGCCTGCTGCTCGCAGTGGGCGAAGATGAGGCAAGCCGGGGCAACTTCGCCGCTGCGCTCGTCGCCCGCAGCGAGGCGCATCGCACGACGGCTGAACAGCTTGCCCGTTCCCCCAACGATCCCGAGCGCATATGGGCTCATGGCCAGAGCGAGTATTGGATCGCCGATCTCTATCGGTCCCGGCGCAATTGGCCCGCGGCGCAGCGGCATTATCAGGCCTACGCCGCCGCGGCCGACCGCCTGATCGAAATTGCTCCCCGGAACCCCGATTATATGATGGAGGCCGGCTGGGGATCGCTCAACCTCGGAATCGTCCAGCTCGAGGGCTATCGCAATCTGGCGGCTGCCCAGGCCTCGTTTGAGAGGGCCGCGCGTTGGTTCCGGCTGGTCGCGCGGGCCCGCCCGAACGACGCCGTGCGCGGCGAGCAGGCCAACGCCCAGGCATGGCTGGCCGACACATTTCTGGCCGGCGGGCATTTCCAGCAGTCCTTGGCGGCGCGGCGGCAACAGCTCGCGTTGCGCGCACAATTGCTGAGCGCCGATCCGGACAATATGCAGCGCCTGTACGATCTCGCCAACGCCGAACGGGCGGTTGCCCGGAATGAGTCGATCCTTCGTCATGGCGCGGCGTCGGCGCCTTATTTCGAGCGAGCTTATGCCAAGGCGCTCACGCTCACGCGGCACGATCCCCGCAACCAGACATGGCTCCTCTTCAAGGCCAGGATTGAATGCGACTGGCTGCGCGGCGAGCCGGGTCGGCCCCCTTCGCTGTCGCTCGCGCGGCTCCGGCTGAACATGGCTGCCGTCGCCACTCTATCCGATAGCCCCAACCTTCGAGAAATTTCCGGGTGCCTCGCTAACTCCAGGCCGAGGCAGTCTCAACCGCACTAGGAGATCCATCATGCTCGAAGCGATCGACGTATTCTTCTCCCACTTCGTCCAAGATCAGGCCAAAGCCGCCGCCGACAAATTCAATGGCACACCGAACCATGACATATATGAGAAGCGTCTCACGGAACCCGATCCGCAAAAATGGAAGACTTATCGGGAAACGCCCTATTCGATGTATTTCTATTATGTCAGGATCAATGCCGATGGTCGGCTCGTCGTCGATCATTATTTCTACGTAACCGGCCATCCGGATGTTCCGGCGACCTGGTCGAAGATACCATATAACAAGACCGGTTTGACCACGCTGGTGGGTACACTGGCGCGAAATGCCCGGCCCATTCGGGAGGAGGTGCCGCGGGTGAGGGACCCCGTGCGGCTTCGCAAGGGCAATTTCAACAAAGGCAAATGGATCCACAAGAGTTATATCGCGATCTTCTTCGACGAGGCGAACTGGAGCCTGCGAAAGAAGCCAACGGATGGCAGTGAGTCGGCGATCGCTTTCATCGTCAAGGAGGGGAATAAGGTCGGCCTCCCCAACTATACGTTTTTCGACGCGATGGATTTGGAGGTCGAGATGCCGATCTCGTACACCAGGCCCGACGGGTCGACCACGGACAAGCGATCGGCGATCGTCTTCGTCAATCATATGAAGCGCGATGAGGAGGGGAACGACCTTATCAAGGGCGACATCCAGGACTTCGTATTCAAGATGATCCTCAATGTGAATGCCGAGGCTACGGACGATCCGCCCACTGTAGTCATCATCGATCCGGGCGGCTCGAATGAAGGGCCTCCAATACCGCCGCCGCCGGAATGATAGCGCGCGGTGCCGCCGGTTCCGATCCCGATGATGCGGAGCCGGTGGCGCCGGCGGTCAACGGGCGGCTCCTGAAGGACTGCGCCCGGCACGCTTCTGGCGACGCTCGGCCCGCGGGGTGCATTGGCTTACAGGTTAAAGGGACGGGACATGATCGGAACCAACAGCGACATCTACGACAAGCGGCTGATGGCCGCCTCTCCGTGGGGGCCGTTTAGATATGTCCCCTACAGCCTCTATTTCTATTACGTCAGGCTGGACCGCGACAGCCGGCTGCGGGTGGACCATTATTTCTACGTCGACGGCCCCCCGGAGCATCCGGAGGAATGGAAGCCGATCCCACCGGACCGGGTCGCGGCGATAGTTGCCGGCCTCGCCGCCAACGCGCGGGCCGGCGGCTCGAACCCGCCGCCTTCCGGCGCCAATTTCCAGGACATCGTCTGGACCCGGAAAAGCCACCTCGCGATCCTCATCGACGAGGAGGGGTGGGCGCTGCAGCGGCGGGCCGATGGCGGTACGGCAATCGCCTTCAATAGGCGCAAGGGCAGCACGCCCAATCACAGCTTCTTCGACGCACGGGACCTCGAGGTCGAGATTTCGGGCGGTAGCGGCGGCACCGGGAGGCGCAGCGCGATCGCCCTCATCAATCATATGAAGCGGAATTCGGATGGAGAGGATCTGCTGGAGGGCGAGGCCCAGCCGTTCGTATTCGACGTCTACGTAGACGTCCGATATTCAGGCTCCCCCGGATCCGCGATGACCGTCATCCTCGATCCCGACGGCACCAACATGGGGCCGCCGCTCGGGCCGCCCTGATCTCCGGCGAGAACCGGTTCTTGCCGTCCGATCTCCGTGCTAAAGGCGGCATGAGCCAGAGATGCCAACCACCACCCCCCTCTCCACGATCATCGCCCTCGCCCGCGCGGGGGCGCTTGATCATGCGTGGGCGCAGTTTTGCGCGGCGGGTTACGATCGCGACGATCAGGATCCGGCGGCGCTGACGGTCAAGGGGCGGCTGCTCAAGGATTATGCGCTCAGGGCCTCGGACGGGGCGGATCGGCGGCGTTTCTATCTCCAGTCGGCCGAATGCTATCGGGCCTCGGCGGCGCTGCGGCCGGCGACCTATCCGCTGATCAACGCCGCCACGCTCTCGCTGCTTTCCGGCGACCGCGCGCAGGCGCGGGAGATCGCGCGCGAGGTGCTCGAGCGGATCGCGCGCGAGCCCGACGAGCCCGAGACCCCTTATTACCGTGCCGCGACCGAAGCCGAGGCGCTGCTGCTGCTCGGGCGGCGCGACGAGGCGGGGGCGAGGCTCGCGGCGGCGGTCGCGGCGGCGCCGCGGGCGTGGGAGGATCATGCCTCGACGCTCAGGCAATTCCTGATCATCCAGGCGGTCCTTGGGGGCGAGGCGGCCTGGCTCGACCTGCTGCGGCCGCCGCGCTCGCTCCATTATTCGGCGGACAAGGAGGCGGGTGCGGATCCGGAAGTGGCCGTGCCCGCCGCGCTAGACGCCGATATCGGCTTCGGCTTCGGCGCGCTGGCGGCCGGTTCGGAGCTGCTTACCGCCGAAGCGCTGCTGGCGCGCGGTGCCGAGCTCCACGTCGTGCTGCCGTCGGATTCGGCAAGCTTCGCGGCGCGCTTCGTCGATCCGTTCGGGGGCGCGTGGCGCGCGCGTTTCGACGCTGCTTTGGCCGCCGCCGAGAGCGTGCGTTGCGTGCGCCCGCTCGACAGAGCGCCCGACGGCGCCGCCGTCGCGCTGGCCGATCGAATCGCCAATGGCGCCGCTTTGCTCAACGCGGAACGGCTGATGGGCGAGGCGGCGCAATCGCTGCCGGCGGAGACCGCCGCGCTTCCCGGGATCGCCCTGGTTGCGATCCGCGTCGGCGGCGGCACCGGGAGCGGCTTCGAGGAACGGCTCGGCGAGGTACGCGAAGCCCTCGACGCCGCGAGCCCACCCGCGCTTCCGCCGCATCTCAACGGAGAGACCATATTGATCGGCTATGCGGATTGCGCGGCGGCGGCGGCGGCGGCACGGACGGTGCACGCGCGGCTCCGCGACCGGCTCGTGCTCCAGATCGCCGGCCATTACGGGCTGATCGACAGCGTGCGCGATCCCTTCTCGCGGGCTCTGCGGCCTGCAGGGAGCGGCGTCGACATCGCCGAGGCCGTCGCCGATTCCTCGCCGCCCGGCTCGATCTGCGTCTCGGACGATTTCGCGGCATTGCTCGCTGCGACGGACGGCGGCCAAAGCCAGGCCAGCTGGATCGGCGAGATCAAGGCCTATGACGGCGGTCCCGCGATCGGTCTCTACGCGCTTACATCTTCCGCCGCTTCATAGGATCAGCTCCTCCAGGCGGTGCGGCGCGACGACGACGAGCGCGTCCGCATCGCGCCGGATGATGCCGCGCCGCTCGAGCGCATTGACCGCGCGCGATGCGGTCTCCCGGGTCGTGGACACGCGCAGCGCGAGGTCGGACAGGACCGGGGCGGGCCTGATCGCCAGGTCCGCATTCTCGCGCGCGCGCCGGAGCAATTCAGCATGCACGCGGCCCACCGCGGACAAGGCGATATGTTCGTACATGCGCGACGCCGTCTGCTGGAGACGCCCGACCATAACCTTGAGCAACGCGAGGCCGATGCAGCCGTGCTGCTCGGCGAGCAGCGCCAGCACGCTCCCTTCGAGCAAGAAGGAAGAGACCGCCTCGACCGTGACGACATCGGCATCATTCTCCGCCGAATAAGGCGGGCTCACGACCCCGAAAAAGTCGCCCGATCGATATTCGTGGAGCAGAACCACCTGGCCATCCATCGAATAGACGATTGCATGCGCCCGGCCGGTAACGACGACATAAAGGGTCGATACTTTATCCCCCCGCCGCACGATCGTCGCGCGCCCCTGAAATTCGCGGAGCTTGCCGCGAAGCCAGATTTGGCCCGCCAGCTCCAGCGAACAATTGAAGACGCCGCCCAACAAGCGGCAAACCGACTCGGTTGCCGACCCTGTTCCCGCGTCTTGATCAATCCCGCCCATGTGACGATGATATACGAGAATTCGCGAAGGTCGGAACGCAATCTCGCAGCCAATACGCACTTAGCCGATCATCCGAGATTCGGTTGCTTCCAGCGGAGAGCGGTTCTGGAGCACCTTCCTCCACCGGTGGACCGTTGGCCTGCATTGATGGTGGAGCCACTCCCCCATGCCACATCGCGTTGAGCAGCGTCCGCAATCGATCGGGATCTGCGACATTGCTGGTACCTTTCGTCACGACATCCCATCGCCGGTCGGCGGATATAGCACCGCGCAGCACAGGATCGGCCAAGCCGTTGCGGGGCGGCACCGAGGTGGGTTCGCATCCCGCGTCGCATCGGCTCGTCTCCGCCCTGGTCGGCGGGCGGAGTGCCGTCAGATGTGCGGATTCACCGAGGGGGGCGTGATCTTGGCTCAGTCGGCGGCCGTTCCGCGTCGTCACGTTCAGCCGGGGGATCCGAGGCGTCATCCACTCGTGCAGTCGGGTCCAAGGCTGATCCCTCCTCGGTCTCGGCATTCAAGGTGCCGGAGCGTTCGGGGTAAGAGTTTGCAGGCGGTTGTCGAGCTCGCGTCTCGTCCTCCGGATTGGATCGTAACTCTTCCATCGGCGGCCCGGCGGCGCGGCGGTTGTCAGTCGAGTCTCTTACCACCACCCACACGACTAGCACAATCAGCGCGATAACAGCGCAAATCACGGCCCACTCGAGGATTCCGAGCGGTCTACGGTTCGGATCCTCTGTGGATCCGGCTTCGAGCTTCCGCACTTTTCTGGCGAGCTGCGCCACTGTGTCCTCAAGGATAGAGAGATCGCTGCCGACTCGTGCCAAAGAGGGTGAGCCCGGTCCCTGGCTAGTGGGCGGACGATAAGAGATTTCGTCTGCCCGTTCTGGCAGGACGAACTCAAAGGCTCCGGAAGGGATGCTGGAGGGGCCCTGTACCGGCATCGGTCGTGGTGGAGAGAGCGCCTCCTCCCAAAGGGCAACGTCGTGTGGGCTGCGCACGTAACAGCTGTCCTTTTCAGGCTTTCCCTTTCGTCGAATTACGAAGGCCGCGCAGAAGTCGCGATATTCACTGCGCTCCTGGGACTCCCTAACTATCCCCTCGGGATTCATGCTGTGAACAATTCGTGCCTCTTCGATCCCGGGCTGGACACCGTCGAACCCGGGTTGCAGAGGCTCAACTGCCAGCGCCTGTATGTTGGACAGCAGTGCTGCAGGCGGGGTCCAGTCGCCGATTGATTCAATGAAATGTTGTCCGTCCATTTTCGCCTGGAGCATTGCTTCCAGAACGCTGTGGACCAATGGGATTGCCTCGATTGGAAGCGTGCATTCTTTCACGGCGAGGCCGACGCCGGCATAATGTTTGCCACGAGTGCTGCGCTTCAGGGTTGCCTGGACGTATTCCGACAGAATGATCCACGGCGTTCCATCACTCGTAGATTGTCGGGCCACCATGAGGACAATTTCATCGAGCGTCTTTGGAATCACGGGATCGGTGAGGCTGCACCAGGTGTCCAGCAGGTGGCGCGGTGGATACTCGTCCTCAAACGAGACTGGCGAGGTGAAGTGCTCGACTCCCTTCGCAACGCCCTGTCCCGAAAGAATCAGCAGGGCGGGCCGGCCACCCAGCTTCATGTGAGCGCCCGGATAATTCTGCTCGAGAGGGGTGTGTAGCGAGTGTCCGGCGGCATCACGTCCGGGAAAGGAGTGAACTGAAGCGTTTCTTTAAGCTCTCCTGCCCGGCGCGCTTCCAGCTTGAGCGCGTTTGAGATAAGCCAGTTGAGCACGGTTCGCGGATAACGCAAGAATGCGTCCTCAAACTCGCTTTCAAGCGGCACGGGCCTTCCGTTCAGAAAGTTCCAAGCGCAGAATTGCATGAACTTGCGTCGGTCCTCGCTGTTCGCGCCTATCGGAAGATTGCGGTACTTGTCCCAGGAAAGCCTGTAGAGCTCGTCAAAATACTCGATGACGACCCTGCCATCGAGCCGCTCGAAGTGTCGCCCGTTGTCAGCCGGCTCAACCGAGTCCCACTTGGAAAGCAGCATCAGATGAGAGTCCAGCCTGCAGGACTCCATGGGGCGGCAGGTCTGATATTTCGAGAGAACCGCCTCCAGGCCCTGATCGCAGTGTTTTGCCGCACGTAGATCATCCTCGTCGAATACGGGCGCAACCCAGATGAACGACATGGCGCGCTGATACTGCTCAAGCAGATTCTGGATGTCGGGATTGAGCTCGCGATAGCGTTTTTCTCCGGTCCCGGTCTGCGGCTCGTACCACTCCCCGCGACCGTCGATGATCGCGAGCCTCACCGTGATGTCTGGATCGGAAAAGGTGAGATCGAGCGGGATCACCACCGCGACGTCCGACTGTGTGCTTTCCAGCTGCGTGCGCGCCTGCACGAAATCTATGCGCGAATTCTGATAAAACAGTTCGGAATAATCCTGCATCGCAGCGATCTTCGCCAAGGAGGGCGAGTCCTTACCCTGCTCCTTTTGCTGAATATGGTCCCTCCCTTTGCGGAAGAACTTCAAGCTCATTGAGACGTCGACGGCATGATCCTTGCCGCGGCCGGCTCGCGCCGCCGCGTGGACAAGCGAGATGATGATGGTCGACTTTCCGGCTTCCGCGGCGCCGGCGAGCAGGATGGGGTACCGGTTGTCGAGATATAGCATGTCGGTCAGGATGCCAGTTTGCGGCCGCTCCTTCCGGTTGGGCGATTTTGCGCGAGAGCCGTCCGGCGACGCGGGCGGTACGGGCGGCGCGCCGCCATCAGCTTCCTGCGACGTCAGGCCCGGTTCCCGTGAAGGGCCTGCCTCCTCATCGAGAGATGGACGTTGCTGGTCGGCCCCTTCCCAGGATGGAAGGCGCCCCCCGCCGCGGTTTTTGTTAGTTTCCGACATTGCTGATTCTCACCTTGGGCGAGGGATTGACCCACAGGAAGCCGGGGTTTGCCCTTGGCAGACGATGCGGGTCTGCGCGGCGGCTTGCCTGGTCCATCCGACGTCGCGCGATGAAGAGATTGGTAAGGAGAAAGGCGGCTCCCAGGTCTAGCGCGAGCGCGAACAGGATATAGAACCAGGCGTTGGCGGTGAAGATGCGCTTGCTCAGAATCTGCCAGAGCGCCGCTGGTGATCCCAAACGCTGCGACGCTGTCACGTCGACGGATTCATGCAACCGCGTCGTCTCCGGGCGAAGGAGATCCGCATACCTTGCTCGGTCGGCCCCATAATCTCTCGCGACCTCGGCTAGGGGAGCCTGAACTTCGGTTCGCGCGAAGGCCATGAAGCCGTGAAGCGCCGCGTCGGCAGAGTTCAGCTTTGCCCGGGCCTGACCGTACCGCTCCTGAAGATCTGTCAGAAACGCGCTGCGCTCCGGGCCCCGCATGCGCAGGTATTCGGCATTCTCTTCGAGCGTTCTAAACGCACTGCGCTGATAGGCGGTCCACACCTCGCGGGCGCGTTCCTCGGTGCACGGCGTTATCCGGCCGCTGCTGCGGATTCTGGGCATTCCCGGCACCACCACCCGGATTCGGTCGATGATAACGTTGGCGGCGTCGCCGACACCGCACAGGTTGCCTCGATACGGGCTGTAAATCTCTTCCCAGAGCTGTTGCAGCAGCGCGTTCAGCTGTTCGCGCTTCTGGACATATTGCGGGATCAGAAGCCGCCGATGGGCTTCGATGGATAGGTCATCATAAGCCGTACGGACCGCATTGATGTCCTGGCGAACAATCGACGCTCCTTCGATCAGAACGAATGCAGCATTGATGGTCCCGGCCGCACTGATCAGAAAGAGGCCCAGGATCGCCGGCCACCCCGTATACCACCGGAACTTGCGGGGGGCCTCTTCATGCTTCGCCGCTCGCCGCTCGCCGATCACGCGCAGCAATACGATCGCCGCCGCAGCGAAGACGACCGCGACGACCCATGCAACAGGTCCGTTGCCGCTAACCTGTTCCGCCAGGAAGTACCATCCTATTGCGACCAGAACGGCGAGAAGTGTCAAAGCCAGGATTGTCAGTACAATCCACGCCCATGTTGTGACGGCCCGTTGCTCCACGCTTCCCCCGAATCAACCAGCTACGGCAAGAATGAGTAAGCGTTGAAATTTATCGCAACACAAGCAAGATAAATATTTTTTCCTCCGAAACGGACGATCTTGTCTCTTGAAGGCCCAGTTGCGTGGCGATTAGAATACCGGTTACTGTGGTGTATGATCCTGTCGAGTCAGCGGTGGGCATGTGTCTCGTATTGTTCATCCGAACTTGCCATGTCGCCTAATTTATTGGAGTCGCTGTCGTTCATGCGTTCGGCCGATAGGCTTACGGCAATCTGTCTCACGAAGAGATGGCAAGTATATGGATTAGAATATTAGGGAGGCGGACGCCCCGTCCACCAACCCTTTATCGCCGATCTCCTGCACCGCCGTCGCCGCGCGGGCGCGGTGGCTACTGCTCTCTGAGCGCGGTCTCGCCGAGGCGGGTGATCGGGGAGAGGATATATTGCAGGATGCTGCGCTTGTCGCCGAGAAGGTCGACCTCGGCGGTCATGCCGACGCCGATCGGCATCTGCCGGCCGTTGGAGGTGCGCAGGAAGTTGACGTCGGTGCGGACCTTGACCGTGTAGAAGCTCTCTCCGGTCCGCTCGTTCACCGTGGCGTCGGGCGAGATGTTGACCACGCGGCCTTCGAGGACGCCGTAGATGGAGCGGTCGTAGGCGGTGATGGCGACGCGGGCCGGCTGGCCCATCCGCACGAAGGCGATGTCGGTCGGGCTGATCTGGGCCTCGATCAGGAGGCTCTCGTTCGAGGGGACGATCTCGACCACCGGCTCGCCCGGGCGGATCGAGCCGCCGCGCGTCGTGACGAGGACGCGGTGGATGCGGCCGGCGAGCGGCGCGCGCAGCACGGTGCGCTGGGCCCGGTCGGCGAGCGCGGGCAGAGCGCGGCGCCGGGCGGCATATTCGGCCTGGGCGGTGGCGAGCTCGGTGCCTGCCTGGGCGCGCCATTCCTGGCGCTGCTGGGCCTGGGCCGCGCGCGCCTCGGCGACTCCCGCGCGGGCGCGGGCGATGACCTCGCCGGCCGCCTGCATGTCGCTTTGCGCGATACTGGCGGCGGCCTCGGCCTGGACCAGGCTGAGACGCGGCTCGATGCCGCGCTCGACCAGGGGCCGGATGGTGCGGGCTTCGAGGCTCCGCTGACGAAAGGCCGAAGCGCGCGACTGATAGGTCGACTGGGCCTCGGCGACCGCGCGCTCGGCCTGGCTGATCCGGGCCGAGGAGGCGCCGGCGATCGCGGCGAGGTCGGCCATGCGCGACGCGTGCAGCGCCTGCTCGATCCGGATTTGGTCGGCGAGACTCGGGTCGCTCGCGGCTGGATAGACCGGCTCGCGGCCGGTGACCTCGGCCTCGAGGCGCGCGATCTTCATGCTGAGCGCCGAAAGCGTCGCCTCGCCGCTGCCGAATTCGGCGCTGGTCTGGGTGCGGTCGAGGCGGATCAAGGGGTCGCCGGCGCGGACCTGCTGGCCCGAGCGGACCAGGATGTCCTGGACGACGCCGCCCTCGAGGTTGGAGACCACCTGGAGCTGCGACGACGGCACCACCCGGCCCTGGCCCCGCACCGTCCGGTCGAGCTCGGTCAGGCCCGCCCAGAGGAAGAAGGCGGCGACGAATGCCAGGATGATCCACAGCAGCATGCTCGACGCCGCGCGCGGCTTGATCCTGGTGGTCAGGTCCTCGAGATGGGTGCCGTGCATGTCAGGCGGCCTTCGGACGCATGATCTGCTTCAGCACATTGTCGCGCGGGCCGTCCGAGACGATCTTGCCCTGCTCGAGCAGGATGATGCGCTGGACGAGCTGGAGCAAAGGCGGGCGATGGGTGATCAGGATCACCGTGCGGCCCTTCAATTCCTCCTGCAGCCGCTGGATCAGGGCGCCCTCGGTCTGCGCGTCCATCGCGCTGGTCGGTTCGTCCATGAGGATGATCGGCGGCCGGCCGGCGAGCGCTCGGGCGACGGCGATCGACTAGCGCTGGCCGCCGCTGAGGCCCTCGCCGCGGTCGGCGAGCCTGAGGTCGTAGCCGTTGGCGATCTGCCCCATGAACTGGTGGGTGCCGGAAATCTGGGAGACGCGGACCAGCTCCTCGTCGCCGATCCCGGCGCGGCCGAGCTGGATGTTCTCGCGGACCGAGCCGGTCAGCAGCACGCTCTCCTGCATCGCCGCGCCGATATGGGCGCGAAGGTCCGGCGGATCGAGCTGGCGGATGTCCGACCCGTCGATCATGATCAGCCCTTCCTCGGGCGGATAGAGGCCGAGGATCAGGCGGGCGATGGTCGATTTGCCGGAGCCGACGCGGCCGAGCAGAGCGACATGCTCGCCCGGATTGACGGTGAAGCTCAGCGCGTCGATCGCGCGCTCGGGCGCGCCGGGATAGCGGAAGCCGACATTGCGGAACTCGATCTTGCCCTCGACATTGCGGAGCTTGATCGCCTCGCCCTCGGGGCCCTCGGGCGGCATCTGCATCATCTCGTTGATCTGGCGATAGGCGGTGCGCGTCTGCGTGAGGCGCGAGAGCAATTGCGAGATCTGGGCGAGCGGCGCGATCGCGCGCCCGGCGAGGATCGAGCAGGCGATTAGGCCGCCCATCGTCAGCTCGCGCTCGGCGATCATTCCGACACCGACGACGACGACGCCGGCATAGGAGATGGTGCCTGCCGAGGTCGCGAAGGTAACTCCGATCGCGCCGACCAGGCGCTGGCGCAGCGAGCTGTCCGAATGCTGCTCGACCGCCTTGTGCCAGCGCTGGGTAAGCAAAGGCGAGGCGCCCGAGGTCTTGACCGTCTCCAGGCCGCCGATCGCCTCGACCAGCACCGATTGCTTGAGCAGGCCCTCGCCCATCGCCCGCGCGGAGAGCCGCTCCAGCGCGGGATGGGTAAGCCAGCCGATCAGGATCACCAAAGGCACCATGATCGCCGGGACGATCACGACCGCGCCGCCGATCATCCAGACCAGGAACAGGGTGAGTATGATGAAGGGCACGTCGACGACCGCGGTCAGCGTCGCGGAGGCGAAGAAGTCGCGCAGCGCCTCCAATTCGCGCAGCAGGCCGGCGAGCGCGCCGGTCGTGCCCTTCTTCAATTCCAGCCGCATCCTGATCATGCGGTCGAACACCGCGTCGCCGATGTCGCGATCGATCTGGGCGCCGGCATGGTCGACGAAATAGGCCCTGAGCAGCTTCAGCACGAAATCGAAGATGACGACGATGGAGAAGCCGATGGTCAGCGCGACCAGCGAGGAGGTGGCGTTGTTGGGGACGACGCGATCGTAGACCGTCATCGTGAACAAGGAGGTCAACAGGCCGAAGATGTTGATGAACACGGCCGCCATCGCGACCTTCCAATAGGTCGCGCGGTTCTTGCGCATCGGTTCCACTAGCCAGGCGGCGATCCGCGGCGTCGGCGCCTTGATGAGATTTTCTTCGCTCACCCTTCACCTCTGAGCCGGTCCGGGTCGACCTCGAGCAGGTCGAGCAGCCGGCCCATGCGCGATAGCAGCACGTATCGCGCGGCGTCCAATTCCGACACCGCCTGGATATAGGCGGTGGCGCTCTCGAAATAAGCGTCCTCGGCGGCGACCACGTCGAACAATGTGCCGCGGGCGACGCGGAAGCGCTCGAGGATGGTGTCGCGCGAGCGGCGGCTGGCGATATAGGAGGCCTCGAGCGCGGTCAGCTGCTGCTCCAGCGCGCGCACGTCCGACCAGGCGATGGCGGCGTCGCGCTCGGCCTCCACGCGGATGCGCAGCGCGCGCGCCTCGGCGCCGCGGGCGCGGGCGTCATATTGCTCCGAGCGGGCATCGGCGCTGCCGAAGATGCGGTAGCGCAGGGCGATGCGGCCGCGAATGTCGTAGTCGCGGTCATTCTCGATGATGCCGTAGCGGCCGGCGTCGACGCCGGCGGTGATCGCCGGCAGGCGGTCGGCGCGGGCGGCGCGCGCCTCCTGGGCGCTGGCGTCGGAGCTCGCCTGGGCGCTTCGCACACCGGGGGTCGCGCCGGCGGCGAGGACGGCCTGGTCGCGGCTCGACACGATTCCGCCCGGGACGGGCGCGCGCTCGAGGCCGGCGGGGACCGCCGCGCCGGTCAGCTCGGTGAAGCGCGCCTCGGCGCTGGCGAGCTGGCGGCGGAAGCGGGCGAGGCGGGTATCGGCCTGGGCGATGTAGGAATCGACGCGGGCGATGTCGCTTTCGGCCGAAACGCCCTGGCGGATGCGCGTCTCCACGGCGGAGCGCAGCTCGCGCTGGTTGGCGGCGAAGGCCTCGGTCACGGCGACCAGCGCGCGAAAGGCGAAGACGTCGTACCAGGCGCCGATCGCATTCAGCGCGATCCGGTCGGCCTGCGCTTCGAGATCGGCGCCGGCGGACCGGAGCCGCGCTCCGGCGGCGAGGATGCGCCGCTGGGTCGCTCCGAAATCGAACAGGGTCTGGGTGACGTTGAGCAGGACGTCGGTGCGCTGCCTGGGCCGCGACCGCTCGATGATGTTGAACTCGTCGTTGGAGAAATCGCGCGAGAGCACCCGGTAGGAGGTGACGTTGAGATCGACCGTGGGCAACTCCGCCTGGCGCGCCTCCTCGAGCACGCCGAGCGCCTCGTCCTCGCCCGCCGCCGCCTCCAGCGTGCCGGGGTGATTCTCGACCGCGTGCGCGATCGCGGCGCGGAACGGCTCGAAGCGCGCCTGGGTGCGGCTGAGGCGCAGCACCGGATCGGTCTCGAAATCGATGCTCATCGGCGTGCCGGTCGGCGTCGGCAGCTCCTGCGGTGCGGGCGCACTGGTCTGGGCGAGCGCGGACGCGCTCACCGCCAGACCAGCCAGAGCCGCACATCGAAAGGTGCCGCGCACAATCCTCCAAACTAAAGCCGAGCCGCGCGATGTAGTGGCCGCCGCGCCGCAATACCAGTGCTAAACCTTTCGGGCTGGCGCTTTCGTGAACGAGGTCAATCGCTTGCCCCGGGCGCTGCTGGATGGCGCCGCGCCGGCGCCAGGCGAAGCAGGGCATGGCCCGCCACAGTCGGGGCGAAGAGCCGATAATCGTGCCGATCCCGGTCTGCTCGACCAGGAGCGGATCGTCCGGAAAGGCGAGCGCGCCGGTGAACAGGCTCATCGTGAAGGGCGCGCCGCCGGCCAGGGCGAGGTAGAGGATGGCGGCCAGGACAATGCCCGCTTACGCTTCCCCATCCTTGCTCCGCCTCTATCCAGGCTCAGGCGAAAGCAGCTTTTCGTGACAAGGTGCTGTTCGCGAACGACTTTGCGCAGAAGGTCCGAATCGGCGAAAGATTTGCGGTTAACGAGAGACTATCGGAGGTGGAGGAGCATGCCGTGCGCCGCTACCGATACCGGACTTCCGTTCTCACCGGCCCCTGGCGCGACACCGAGCCCGAAGCCGCCAATGACGCCCTCAGGGCCAAGCAGGCCGTGAAGGACGTTTCGAAGGCGTCGGGGATCAAATGGACCGTGCCGGGGAAGATCGAGGAACAGGTAAGCGAAGAAGCGCCCTCGCGGCTCAGGAACTGAGCGGCGCTTTCGTCCCGACCGCCTGACGCCGTTCGCGGCGCCGCCCCCGGTTCAACGCTCGATCCAGGCCCGGTTCGCCGCGATCCGCGCGCTTTCATGGGCGCTCATTCCCGCCACGAAGGCGTTGGGCGAGACGCGTCCGCGCGCCAGCACCTCCAGCCCGCTGTCGAGGTCGGGTGCCGCGGCGGCCAGCTCGCGCAGGGCGGCGAACTGGATGCGGTCGCAGGGGTGGCTCGCAGCGAAGCTCTCGACCAGCTCGCGGCCGTTGCCGCCGCCATGATTGGCGGCGATCGCGAGCAGGGCTTCGGTCGAGCTTTTGCTGACGATGCCCCCGATCGTGCAGGTCTTCACGTCGAACCGATATTGGTCGAGGAAAGGCAGGTTCGGCGAGGATTCCATGATGTTGAGCGAGATTGAAAGCTCGTCGGCCGGAAGCTGGTTGTGGACGTCCTTGTGGGCCCGGTAGAGCATCACCTTGCCCGGCTCGAGCCGCGATTTCTCCACGAAGCGAAGATCGACCTTCTCGCCCGGAATGCCGACCACGGCGCCGTAATCATATTCGTAATATTCGCTCCAATAGCCGGGCCCGAGATAGCCGACGGTGAGGAACGAGAAATTATGGTCGTGCGGCAAGTAATAGAAAAAAGGCGAGGTTCCGCTCGCCTTGAACACGCTGTCGCGCGGGCTGGGCCAGAAATTGGCGCGGATGAAGAATTTCTCCGAAGCGCGGTGGAGCATGATCACCTGGCTCGAATAACGGTTGGTGGCGCTCTGCCGGGCGCAGCGGTCCTTCAATTCGGCGAGCGCGATGTCGGCGAGAAAGGCGCGGTTGTTGGCAAGTTGCTTCAGCAGCGGACCGAAGGCGACGAAGCTGTCCTCGTCGCTCGGATCGAAGCGCGGATCGTTGAGTGCCTCGACGAGGTCTCCGAGCTCGATCGCATTGTCGTCGGGGCAGGAAATGACGCGGGGCATGTCAGGCGGCCTGCCGCTTGGCGGCGGGGGCTTCGAACCGGTCGAGAACGGCGCGCGCGGCGCGGCGCGGGTCGGGATGCGGATCGCTCGCGGCCATGCGCCTGAGGTGTGGAAGCGCGGCTCCGGCGTCGAGGCCGAGCAGCTCCTTCATGACGTGCCAGCGCACGAAGAAATCCGGATGGTCGAGCAGATCCACCATGGCCGGTAGCGCGGCGTCGCAGTCGAGCTTCCTCAAGAGCGTCGTGATCATCTGAATGCGCGAGGAGGTGTCGTGCGTCGCGCTGCAGCCGACGAAGCCGCGGCTGGCCGAATCATATTCGACGCACAACGGCGCCCGATCGGGCGCGATCGTGGCCTGGAGAATGACGAGATTGCTGCGCGCGCGCTCGATCACAAAGGATTGGTGGCGGCCGTCGATCACCAGAATTTCGCCGTCGGCGATTTCGCGCTCGCCGGTGCGGACGCATTGGCCGGCATCAGCCGCGGTGAAGCCGGCGGTGATCGGAGGCACCTCCCAGAAGGACAGAAGCGCGCCGCCGGCCTTCACATATTTGAAGACGCCGAGGTGGCCGGTAAAGCCGACCGACGTCGGGCCGCGCGGCGCTGTCTTCTTGGCGGCGAGCTGCGCGGCAGTGCTGACGCCGGCCGCGATCGACACCAGCTCGTGCTCGAAGACGAGTAGGCCGTCATAGATGTCGGTACGATGCTGGCGGAACGGCGGATCGAAGAAGGGGTCCGCGCGCATCCGCGCCGCAAGGCCATCGATCAGAGCATCGACCCAGGATTCGTCGGCGAACAGCGCCGAGGCCGTATCGGCGACCTTTTCGGCGGTCGGCGCCTCGATGGAATCGAAGGCCTCGCGAAAGCGTCGATGGACGGCGCCTTGTTCCCAGTCGCGCGCGAAGGCGGCCATGTCGGCCAGGGTCGCGCGCTGGCGCGGGCGATCCGAGATCCACGTCTTGACGTCCTTGCCGACAATCATCGCAGTTCCACCGAATCCTGAAAGGACCAGGCCCGGCGGCGGGTTTCTCCCGTCTCGCGCGCCGGGCCACGTCCCGTTGAATGCGCCTAGGCGCTGAAGATGAGGCCGCCGAGGGCGATGAAAAGGCAAACCCCGCCGCCAACTTCCTGCTGCCTGACCGAGCCGGAGACGGCGACTTCGGTCTCGAGCTCGGGGAGCTCCTCGACCATGATACGAAAATTGTCCATGTCTTGCCTTCCCTAGAATGTGCTTCGACGGGAGGCTATGTATCGGAAAGGCGTTGAAACTTTGCTAAAGCGCCGAACAGGTTCCGTTTACCAGAATGGAACGCAAGTCACGGAGCGGACTTTTCCCGCTCATAACGATAGCTTTCGCGCATCGCCCGAAGCCGGCCCAGCTCCCGCCGATTGCGGCGGGTGGCGACGAACAGATAAGCGATTACGCCAGCGAACGCGGCAAGGCCCACCACGCGAATCTTGGGCGAGTGGAGGTTGGTCCCAAATACCGCATAGAGGTCGAGGCCGACCATCGTAATGAAGAGCCCCCCGACAAGCATCGCGGGCACCGCGATGATCAGCAAAAAGCGGTTGTACTTAACCGTGGTTTCGATGCGCTCGATCGTCTGGTCGAGCATGTCCTCGGTGCTGCCGCTCAGGCTCTTGAGCTCGACCTGCCTGAGGTTGCGCAGCCGGATGTTGCTGCCGAGCAGGACCAGGAGCACGGCGGCGCCGACCAGGGATGTCTCGATGGTCGGATTCAAGACGACGAGCGCGATCACCGCCGCCCCTACCGCTATCGCCCCGCCGATATCGACGATCCGGGCGAACCGCGCGCGCCGGGCGACGGCGATAGCGCTGCGCCGCAGCCGCTCCAGCTCGGCCGGGTCCGGCTGCTGGCGCCAGACATCGCCGAGGCGGTCAAGGTCGAGGTCGGTCATTCATCGCGCTCCAGCATCGACTTGAGTGCCGCTTTGGCACGGGACAGCCTGAGCGCCAGGGCATTGGGGGCGATCTCAAGCATTTCAGAAATCTCGGGGTAAGTAAAACCCTCGAGAACCAGGATGATGACTTGCCGCTGCGGTAAAGGAAGCTGGCGGGTCGCTTCCATCAGCATCTCGCGCTCGTTCGATTCGATCGCATGCTCTTCTGGATTGGGCGCCTCGGCTTCGAGCTTCTCGGGAAGCTCGGCGACCGGCGGCTGGCGAACCTGCTTGGTGACGAAGGAGATGGAGCGGTTCTGCGCTACCCGGGCGATGAAGGTCTTCAGCGACGCGTCCGCGCGCCAGGAGGGCAAGGCCTGCCAGACCGCCAGGAAGATCTGCTGGGTGAGGTCCTCGCGCAGGCTGGGATCGGCCTCGTAGGAGGAGGCGATGCGCGAGATGAGCGCCCCGTAATCGGCGACGATGGTCTCGAACGGCGGCGCGGCGCCGTCGCCGCCGCTCGCTGCGGTCGTCACGGCCAGTGCTCCAGCCCTGTCATGCCCCCGCTTGTCCTCATCCTGCCCCCCACTGCTCATAGCGCGACGAGCAAGCAAAGTCCCGCGTCAGTGGCGGCCCCGGGGCATCGACCCAAGCACCTCGCGGTCTCCCTCGCCGCAATGGCGCTGATCGCCTTCGGTTGACGCGGCGATGCCGGCTCTGGCAGGGAGGCGCGCGAGGCCGGGCCGACCCGGGCGGGTGTAGCTCAATGGTAGAGCAGAAGCCTTCCAAGCTTACGACGAGGGTTCGATTCCCTTCACCCGCTCCACCGCTTTCGCGCTCCCCGGGGGCCTTAGCCTCCCCACCAGTGCCGCAATCGAATCCTCGAGTCCTTGTGGCGCTCCGCCCTGCCGGGCTACGCCAAGGTTCGATTCCCTTCACCCGCTCCACCGCTTTCGCGCTCCCTGCGGGCCTGACTCGCCACGAGCGCCGCAATCGAACCCTCGAGTCTTTGCGCGCTCCGCCCTGCCGGGCTACGCTAAGGTTCGATTCCCTTCATCCGCTCCACCGCTTTGCTCCCCGCGGGCCCAAGACTCACCACCAGCGCCGCAACCCGCCCTGCCCTCTGGCATTCGCGCGGGTGCCCGGTTAGGCATTGCGCCCGAGGAGGGTCTCAGGCTGGCCGACATCTTCATCTCTTATGCGAGCCCCGACCGGGCCGTCGCTTTGCGCGTGCGCGACGCGCTCGAGGAGGCTGGCTACGAGGTCTTCTGGGACCAGTCGACGCCGCCGGGCAAGGACTGGGACAGCTGGATCCGCGAGCAGCTGGCCGGCGCCAGGCTGGTCATCGCCTTGTGGACCAAGGCCAGCGTCGCCTCGCCCAACGTGCGCCACGAGGCGATCATCGCGCGCGAGGCCGAGAAGATCCTGCCGGTGATGGTCGACGACCTCAAGCCGACCGACTTCCCGATGGGCCTGTTCATGGTGCAGGCGCTGCTGATCGGCCGCTCGCAGCGCCAGTTCAACGCGGTCAAGGCCAAGTTCCTCGAAGAGGTGCATGCCCGGATCGGCGCCGGCGATGCAGCCGGGCCGCCGCAGCCGGCGCGCGCGGGGAAGGACCGGCGCAAGCTGTATCTCGGCCTCGGCGCCGGCGCGCTGCTGGCCGCGGCGCTGCTGCTCGTCTTCCTGCCCCGGTTCCTGGCACCCGGCGCGTCCCAGCAGGCGCAGCAGAATCCCGATGCGCCGGCGGTGACCCCGCAGCAGCTTCGGGCCTCGATCGAGGGCGAGCGCGGCGCGCGCGCGCGCCTGGCGCTGCGCGCCGAACGCACGCTCGCCGAGCCGGAACTGATCGGCACCAGCTGGGCCTGGGCCGTCGGCCAGCTGATCTCCGCCACGCCGGAGGAGAGCCGCGCACTCGAAGGCCGCTATTTCGCCTATCTCCAGCGCGCCGTCCGCCCCGAATGCGGTTGCTTCCTGATCTACAATACCGAGCAGAGCATCGGCAACGCCTGGGTGATCATCGCCTCGGCCCGCCTGCGCCATCCGGCGCCGCAGCGCCTCCTGGAAACGATCCTCGCCGCGCAGAATCCCGAAGGCTGGTGGGCGATCAGCTTCACTGCAAGGCCGGACGACACCAACGCCGCCGTCCACGCCACCGCGGTCCTGACCATCGCGCTCGCCGAGGCGCGCCGCGCCGGCGTGATCCCGGCGCCGCTGCGGCCGCGCGTGGACGCCGCGATCGCCCGCGCCGTCGGCTGGCTCAACCGCGGCCCCAGGGAGGGTGCGCGCTGGACCGACTATCCCAATGACGAGCGGCGCACCGAAAACCTGGTGTTCGCGGCGATGGCGACGGTTGCGACGGCCTCCGCCGGCGATGTGCGAGGCAGCCATGCCGCCCAGGCCTTCGTCCGCTCGGTGCGGAGCTTGCCGGCGCCGACCGAGAATTCGCCGTCGAGCGCCTATGTCGAGCTCGCCAACGGGCAGCGCTTCTTCGATTCCTACCGACACCCGCTTTCGCCCTGGATCGGCGCGGCGGCGGCGCTCGCTCACGCGGGTGCAGCGCCCGCCGACAAGGCACGGCTGCGGCCGATCATCCAGCAATGGCTGAACGTCGATTTCACCGACGAGAATCTGCTGAGGCAGGACTGGATCGCCGCCGAGACCCTGTTCCTGCGCGCGCTCGCCTTCCGCGCATTGCAGGCGGGCTGAGAGCCCGCGTAGTTGCGGGGACACTATACTTAATTGCCGACGGGTGAATTAAGTATAGTGTCCCCGTAATTCGGGGGGCTAGGCGGCGGGGCCGTCCTGCTTGAGCCAGTCGATCAGCTCGCCGAACGGGATGAGCTGGTTGAAGGCGATGCCGCAATGATCGCCGCTTTGCCAGCGGACCAGGCCGTGCAGCGGCCGGAACCCTTCGAGGGTGACCACGACCTCCTCGCCCGCCGCGGGCGGCGCGCTGCTCTCGATCTTGACTCCGATCTGCGAGATGTCGCGGGCATGGACCCAGCCGGTGCTGGCGCCGATGCGCAGGGTGGCCATGCGGTCGATCTCGACGCGCGGCGTGCGCGGCCGCCAGCCATTGTCGAGCACCTGCGGATTGGCGAGCAATTCGGCGACGTCCATGGCGGCGTCGAACTGGATGCCGGCATTGCCGCCGCGCGCCCAGACGACGCGGCCGGTGACCGGCTGGCTCGCCTTCAATTCGACGGTGATGCGCTGGCCCGGATCGAGGCGGCTGTAGACATGGGCCATGAGCCCGCCGGCCGAGATGTTGCGGATCAGGCAGAGCTCGCGACGGCCCTCGACCACCAGGGTGCCGACGCGCAGGATCTTGAGGTGGCGTTCGCCGCTGCGGCGCTCCGTGGGCGCCGGAACCTCGCTCGATAACGAGAAGCCGGTCTCCACGGCCCGGTCTTCCAGATACATCTTGCTTCCCCTCGCGAGCATCGAGCTCCCCTCTTTGCTCCCGATCTGCACGAAGAGGGATTTAAGAAGTCCTTACCCTCACCCCCGCTTTATCCGCATTCCCGAGGCGCATTTTCTTACCCGTGGGTCATCGGCCGAACCGGAGCGGCGCCGGGCCCGCCGCGGGGCGGCCATTCACCCTATGCTTACGCTTTGCGGCTAAGCCTCCGCGGCATGAACGCGCCCCTCCAATCCAGGCTCGAGATCGACGCCGGCGCACGTGCCTACGACCCCCGCCCCAAATCGGCGGTGAGCGCAATGACGGGCGTGGCCGGGCTCGCCGGGCTGTTCGCCTGGACGGTGGCGGCGCGCGCTTACGGCATGGGCGGGCCGCTCGCCGGGCTGGCCGCCTGCTTCGCCTGCGCGCTGCCGATGGTGCTGTGGGCGGTGTTCGTCGACAAGGTGCATCGCAACCCATCGACCGGCATCGACTGGGACCGGGAGCCGCGCAGCCTCAAGGACACCGCCGACATCAGCATCGCCAAGATCGCCGGCCTGTGGGGAATCTGGGCGATCATCGGCGGCCTTTATTGCATCGGCCGCTATTATTGGGACGGCGGCTATCTCTTCTCGATGTACGTGCTCGGCTACGGGATCGTGCCGATGCTGGTGCTTTCGGTGCCCTATGTGCTGTGGCTCGACCGGCGGCTGATCGAGCCCAAAGACGGCGCCTGGCATTTCGGCCAGTTCCTGGTCGGCCGCCCCGACCAGGCGGACCGGGCCGAGCTTCACCATTTCTTCCGCGCCTGGGCGGTGAAGGGCTTCTTCCTCGCCTTCATGATCTCGATCGTGCCCGGCAATTGGGCCTATGTGGTCGGCGCCGCCTCGCAGGCGATCGTCTCCAATCCGGTCGAGCTGGCCTTCTGGCTGATCGGCCTGATGTTCATGATCGACGTGGTGTTCGCGACCGTCGGCTACGTGCTGACGATGAAGCCGCTCGACGCCCATATCCGCAGCGCCAACCCCTATGCGGCGGGCTGGATCGCGGCGCTGATCTGCTATCCGCCCTTCGTGCTGATGGACGATGGCGGGCCGCTCAATTATTATCCGGGGACGGCGGGCGACAATGGCTGGGTCCACTGGCTCGCCGATTATCCGCTCGGCAGCGCGCTGATGGGCGGCTGGCTGATCCTGCTGACCGCGGTCTACGCCTGGGCGACGGTGGCGTTCGGCTTCCGCTTCTCTAACCTCACCCACCGCGGCATCCTGACCAACGGGCCCTATGCCTGGACCAAGCATCCGGCCTACGTCTCCAAGAACCTGTTCTGGTGGTTCGCGGTGCTGCCGTTCCTCGCGACCACCGGCAGCATGGTCGACATGGTCCGCAACACCGCGATTCTCGCGATGGTGAGCGGCGTCTATTACTGGCGGGCGAAGACCGAGGAGCGGCATCTCTCCGAGGATCCCGCCTATCGCGATTATGCCGAATGGATGGACCGCAACGGCCCGCTGCCGCGGCTGATCAACCGGCTCAAGCCGAAATGGGCGCGCCCGCCCGCCGAGCCGGTGGCGGCGGAATAGAACGATTCATCCCGGCGAAGGGGCCCCCGCAAAGTCGTACTTTGCGGGGACCCGGCTCCCGCCGGGATCACTCCACTGCTTACGCTCCCAGAGGTCTTATTCGCTGACCCGCAGGCGATAGGCGCCGGCCGCGTCGGAGCCGAGAGCGGTCGCGCGGACGATATAGTCTCCCGCTTGCTCGGCCTTGAACACCAGCATCGAATTGAGGGTGCCGCCGCTGTCGTCGTTCGAGTTGAGCGGCTCGCCCTCGCGCTCGCCGGCGCGGAAGATCTGCAGGACCGTGTCGAACGGCTCGGAGCCCTGGGCCTCGAGCATGATCGTCCGCTCCTGGCCGGCGTCGAAATGGACGATATAATCGTCGAAGCGGATGCCTCCATTGTCGCCGTCGCTGTCGGTCAGCGTGCCGGCGTAGACGCGCCAGACCGTCGCCTCCATGCGCTGGAAAAAGGTGGTCGGCGCGGGCCAGGGGGGCGCGACCGCGGCCGCGGCGCGGTATCTGCCCCTGGCTTCGGCGTCCAGCGGGCTGACGCGCAGCACATAGTCGCCGCTCTCCGTGGGGCGGTAGGAAAGGAGCGAATTGAGCCCATCGCCGCTGTCGTCGTCCTGGGCGAGAACCTCGTCGCTGCCGGCCCGGTAAAGGCGGGCGAGCGAATCGAAGTCGCTGGAATCGACCGAAAGCCGGTAGCGCCGGCCGCCCTCGAGGCGGAGCGAATATTCGTCGTAGCGGCGGCCCTCGGTCCCCGCCTCGGCGCCGTCGCCGGTCTCGATCCGGCCCGAGACCGACCAGGGTACCGGGACCGACGGCGGCAGCGGCGGCAGCGAGACGAGGCCGGCTGTATAGGCGCCCCGGCCATCGGCCCCGAAGGCGGCAACGCGCAGGACATAGTCGCCGCCGACCTCGGGCTGGTAGGAAATGCGCGGGTTGAGGCCTTCGCCATCGTCATTCTCGGCGACCGGCGTATTTGTCTCGCCGGCGCGGTAGAGGCGCGCGACCGGATCGAAGGCGGTCGAATCGACCGCGATCCGGTAGCGCTGGCCCGCCTCGAGGCGGAGAGAATGGTCGTCGTACCGGCGCTGTTCATCGCCGGCGCTGTCACTGTCGGTGAGCTCGCCCGAGCCCGACCATGGCGCCTGCGCCCAGGCGGGCGCGGCGAGAAAGGCGATGGCAATGGCCGCCATCAAGGCTGCAGTCCTGATCGTGCGCATTGTAAAGAGTCCCCATTGAACCGTTTCGCACGACAGACCGTGCAAAACCTACGGTAAACCGTTTAAGCTTGCGGCGAAATGAACCGCCGCGGATTTTTTCAGGCGGCGAACCGATCGGCGGCGCGGATCAGGCCGTCGAGTATGCCGGGCTCGGTGAACAGGTGGCCGCCGTCGGGGACGATGACGAGCTCGGCCTCGGGCCAGGCGCGCTTCAGGTCCCAGGCCGCGGACGGCGGCGTGCAGCAATCGTAGCGGCCCTGGACGATTACGCCCGGAATGTCCCTGAGGCGCCCGGCATTGGCGATGAGCTGGCCTTCCTCGAGCCAGCCCTTGTTGATCATATAGTGATTTTCGATGCGGGCGATGGCGATCGCGAAATCGTCGCCGGTATGCTCCTCGATGACGTGCGGATCGGGGAGCAGGGTGACCGTCTCCGCCTCCCACTTGCTCCACGCCTTGGCGGCGGCGAGGCGCTCCGCCGGATCCTCGCCGGTGAGGCGGCGGTGATAGGCCGCGACCAGGTCGCCGCGCTCGGCCTCCGGGATCGCGGCGAGGAACTCCTCCCATTTGTCGGGGAAGATTTCCGACGCGCCATATTGGTAGAGCCAGTCCAGTTCGGTCTGGCGGAATGTGAAGATGCCCCTGAGCACCAATTCGGTGGCGCGCTCGGGGTAGGTCTGCGCGTAGGCCAGCGCAAGCGTCGAGCCCCAGGAGCCGCCGAACACCAGCCAGCGCTCGATGCCGAGATGGGCGCGCAGCCGCTCGATATCCTCAACGAGGTGCCAGGTGGTGTTGGCCTCCAGGGAGGCGTGCGGGGTCGAGCGGCCGCAGCCGCGCTGGTCGAACAAGGTGACGTTGTAGCGTTCGGGGTCGAACTGGCGGCGATGGTCGGGGCTGCAGCCGGCGCCGGGCCCGCCATGGAGCATCACCGCCGGCTTGCCGCCGGGATTGCCGCTCTGCTCCCAATAGAGGCTGTGGCCGTCGCCGACGTCGAGCCGGCCGCTGCGATACGGCTCGATCGGCGGGTAGAAAGTGCGGCGGCTGGCGGTGTCGATCGCGGTCATCAGAAGCTCTGCTCCTCGTAGATGCGGGAGATGTCGCCGGCCCATTCGGCCTCGTAGGAATCGAGCAGGCGCTCGGCGGGGGTGCGGCCGGAGGCGAGGGTTTCGCGCAAGGGGTCGAGGAAGCCCGATTCGTTGTCGCCGGCCGCATTGAGGCGGGCGCGGGCGTTGAGCCCGGCCTCGGCGATGGCGAGGACCCGCATGCCGAGCTCGCGCAAGCTCTCGCCGCCGGGCGTTTGGGCGTTGAGGCCGAGCCTGGGCACGGCGTCGCGGAGAAGCTGGCGCTCGGCGAGGCTCCAGCCCTTGACCTCGTCCCATGCGGCCTGGAGCGCGCCGTCGTCGTAGAGCAGGCCGACCCAGAGCGCGGGCAAGGCGCAGATCTTGCTCCAGCGGCCGCCGTCGGCACCGCGCATCTCGAGGAAGGATTTGAGCCGGACTTCCGGGAAGATGGTCGAGAGATGGTCGGTGAAGTCCGAGACCAGCGGCTTCTCGCCGGGCAGGCCGGGCAGGCGGCCGTCGAGGAAGTCGCGGAAGGACTGGCCGGCGACGTCGACATAATGGCCGTCGCGGAACACGAAATACATCGGCACATCGAGCGCGTAATCGAGGTAGCGCTCATAGCCGAAGCCGTCCTCGAAGACGAAGGGGAGCATGCCGGTGCGGTCTGGGTCGGTGTCCGACCAGATGTGGCTGCGGAAGGAGAGGAAGCCGTTGGGCCGGCCTTCGGTGAAGGGCGAATTGGCGAAGAGCGCGGTGGCGAGCGGCTGCAAAGCGAGGCCGACGCGGAACTTGGCCGCCATGTCGGCTTCGGAGGAATAATCGAGATTGGTCTGGATGGTGCAGGTCCGAAGCATCATGTCGAGGCCGAGCGTGCCGACCTTGGGCATGTAATTGAGCATGATCCCATAGCGGCCCTTGGGCATGACCGGCAGCTCGGCGCGGGTCTTGTCGGGCCACATGCCCAGGCCCAGGAAGCAGACGCCGAGCCGATCGCCCGCGGCCTTGCACTGCGCGAGGTGGCGGCCGGCCTCGGCGCAGGTCTCGTGGAGATGCTGGCGCGGCGCGCCGGACAGTTCGAACTGGCCCGCCGGCTCGAGGCTGATCGCGCCGTCGGGGCCGGTCAGCGCGATGACGTTGCCGTTCTCGACCACGGGACTCCAGCCATAATCGGTCAGCGCGGAGAGCAGGTCCCGGATGCCGCCCGGCCCGTCATAGGAAGGCGCGCGGTGATCGGCGCAGCGATAGACGAACTTCTCATGCTCGGTGCCGATCGCCCAGCGCTCCTTCGGCTTCTCGCCCTGCGCAAAGGTGGCGAGAAGGTCGTCGCGGCTCTCGATGAAGCGCTCGGCCTTGCCGGTGTCGGTGCGGGTCGTCATCGGCGCGGCTTTAGCCGGGGGCGCGGGCAGCCGCCAGCGCGTTTCGATGACTACCTTTTTCCGTGGTGTGACCAATCGCCCACGGCGCCCATCCACAATGCCAGCGCCGCCAGCGCCGCGGTGTCGGCGCGCAGGATGCGGGGGCCGAGCGAGACGGGGCGGGCCTGGGGAAGGGCGCGGATCGCGGCGCGCTCCTCGTCGGTGAAGCCGCCTTCGGGGCCGATCAGGATCGCGGCGGGACCGGGGGCAGGGGCGAAGGGCGCGCCGCCGGCCTCGTCGGCGAAATAGAGGGCGCGGCCGGCGGGCCAGGCCTCGAGCAGCGCTTCGAGCTCTTGCGGTTCGGCCAGCTCGGGGAGGGCGGTGCGCTCGCATTGCTCGGCGGCCTCGATGGCGTGGGCGCGCAGGCGATCGAGGTTGAGCCGGCCGACGATCGTGCGGCCGGTGAGGACCGGCATCAGCCGCGCCACGCCCAATTCGGTCGCCTTCTCGACCAGCCAGTCGATCCGCCCGCGCTTGATCGGCGCGAAGAGCAGCCACAAATCGGGCACCGCCTCGCGCTCGCGCAGGCGTTCGACCACCTTGAGGGTGACGCGCTTCTTCCCAGCCTCGACGATCTCCGCCAGCCATTCTCCGGTCCGGTCGTCGAACAGTTTGACGCGGTCGCCGCGGCCAAGGCGCAAGACGGCGGCGAGATAATTGCCGTCGACGGTAAGGCTGAGGCCGGAGGTCAGCTCCTGGTCCACGAACAAGCGCGGCAGGCTCTTGGGCGGCCAGGCAGGGGTTGCGGGCATAACCCTCTCCCTAACCGTTCGGCCCCGTACAGGATACGGGGCTGTCGAAGCCCAGTCCTTCTTAGGAACCAGAAAGGAAAGGCCTTCGACAAGCTCAGGCCGAACGGTAGAGGGGAGACATGGTCAGTGCCCCCCAGACCGACATCGTCCCCGACAGCGAGCGGCACGGGCTGATCGGCGCGCTGCCGGCGGCGGCGCGGCCTTATGCCTCGCTGATCCGGCTCGACCGGCCGATCGGGGCCTGGCTTTTGTTCTGGCCGGGGGCGTGGAGCGTGGCGCTGGCGGGCATGGGCGAGCGCGGCTGGGCGCTGATCGCCTGGCTGGCGCTGGGCGCCTGGGCGATGCGCGGGGCCGGCTGCGTCTATAACGACATTATCGACCGCAAGCTCGACTCCAAGGTGGAGCGGACCCGGCTCAGGCCGCTGGCGAGCGGGCGGGTGTCGCTGACCGGCGCATGGGCGCTGCTTCTGGCGCTCTGCCTCGTCGGCCTGCTGGTTCTGGCGCAGCTGCATTCGCTGACAATCCTCGTCGCATTGCTGAGCTTGCTCCTCGTCGCCGCTTACCCCTTCATGAAGCGGATCACCTGGTGGCCGCAGGTCTGGCTCGGCCTCGTCTTCTCGTGGGCGGCGCTGGTGGGCTGGGCGGAAGTTAGACACGAGCTGTTCGGCGTCAATGCGATGGATGTGCTCGTCGTGCTCAACCCTTGGAATGACGGCATCTGGCAGAGCCGCGTGCCCTATCAAATGTCCTGGGAGCCGCTGCTCCTCTATCTCGGCTCGGTCTTCTGGGTGATCGGCTACGACACCATCTATGCGCTCCAGGACAAGGAGGACGACGCGCTGGTCGGAGTCAGATCCTCGGCGCTGGCGCTGGGGCGGCATGCGCGCGCGGGCGTGGCGGTCTGCTATCTTCTCGCTCTGCTGCTGTGGGGGCTGGCCTTCCGCCAGGTCCGCATCGAATGGTTCGCATTGCTCGCCTTGCTGCCGATGGCGCTGCACCTGATCGGTCAGGTGGCGACGCTGAAGCCCGACGACGCCGCCGACGCGCTCGCCAAATTTCGCTCCAACCGAGTCGCCGGCCTGCTCATGTTCGCCGCCTGCTGGGTGGTGGGGACGGCCTAGAATTCCCTCGCCCTGGAGGGAGCAGTGGGTCGGCCATGCCCCCGGCATGGCCTCAACAGCGCGGGGCGCTGTTGACCCGCTGCTGGTAGGGAGGGGGTGCTCGGCGTCGGAAACCATTCTCCAGGCGCCGAACCCACTCACCCTAGCCCTCTCCCCGCTGGGGAGGGGACTCACTTGCTTTTGCCGGGCGAGGCTCTACCTCGCCGCAATGCTCAGTGTCAGTGAAGCGGAAGGGCGCGCCGGCGCCCTGGTCGAGGCCGCGATCAAAGCCGGGGCCGACGCCGCCGACGTCCTCTATATCGGCGACGGATCGACCGAGGTCTCGGTACGGCTCGGCGAGCTCGAGGACGTGACCCGCTCCGAGGGCGAGGAGATCGGCCTCAGGCTGTTCGTCGGCAGCCGATCGGCGAGCGTCTCCTCGTCGGACCTGTCCACCGAGGCGCTCGCCGCTTTGGTCGAGCGGGGGGCGGCGATGGCGCGCGAGGCGCCGGAAGATCCCTATTCGGGGCTCGCCCCGGAGGATCGGCTGCTCAAGGGACCGGCGCCCGACGTCGATGCCGACGATCGCGCCGACCCCTCTCCGATGGCCTTGAAGGAACGCGCGATCGCGATCGAGGAAGCGGCGCGCGCCGTCCCCGGCATCACCAATTCGGAAGGCGCGGGGGTGAGCGCCGCGCGCTCGATCGTGGCGCTGGCCACCTCGCACGGCTTCTGCCGAGGCTATGCGACCAGCGGCTATGGCGCCGCGGCGAGCGTGATCGGCGGCGAAGGCGGCGACATGCAGCGCGACAGCGCCAGCCACTCCGTCCGCCATTATGCCGATCTCGACGCGCCAGACGCGCTCGGCCGGCTCGCCGCCGAGCGCACCGTCGCCCGCCTCAACCCGGGCAAGCTCGCCAGCGGCACCATGCCCATCCTGTTCGATCCGCGCGTGGGCGGCAGCCTGATCGGCGCTCTGCTCGGCGCGATGAGCGGGCCGAGCATCGCCCGCAAGACCAGCTTCCTGCTCGGCCGCGAGGACGAGCTGCTGTTCGATCCCGCCATCGTCATCGTCGACGATCCGCACCGGCCGCGGGGGTTGAAGTCGAAGCCGTTCGACGGCGAGGGCGTGGCGACCGCGCGGCGCCGGCTGATCGACGGCGGACGGCTCACCGGCTGGCTGCTGAACGCCGCCTCCGCGCGGCAATTGGGGCTGGAGACGAGTGGCCATGCCAGCCGCGGCATCGGCGGCGCCCCGGGCGCCGGCGCGACCAACGTCCATCTCGAGCCGGGCGCGCTCTCGCCCGCCGAATTGATGGCCGGTATCGCCGACGGCCTCTACGTCACCGAGATGATCGGCAGCGGCGTCAATCCGGTGACCGGCGATTACAGCCGGGGCGCCTCGGGCTTCATCATCAGGGATGGCGAGCTCGCCGCGCCGGTCGCCGAGATCACCATCGCCGGCAATCTCATCGACATGTTCCGCGCGCTCGTTCCGGCGAACGACCTGGAGCATCGCCGGGCGGTGAACGTTCCCACCTTGCGGGTGGACGGGATGACGGTCGCCGGTGCTTGATCAGGTCGCCACGATCGCCGAGGAGGCCGGACGGATCGCCGCCGGCCGCTGCGGCACCGACTATCGGACCTGGGAGAAGGTGCCGGGCCATCCGGTCTGCGACATCGACCTCGAGGTCGACGCCTTCCTCCAGGACCGGCTCGGCAAGCTCGACCCCGAGGCCGGCTGGCTCTCCGAGGAGACGCTCGACGACAGCGACCGGATCGAGCGGCGGCGGCTGTGGGTGGTCGATCCGATCGACGGCACCCGCGATTTCCTGCGCGGCCGGCCCGGCTGGTGCGTCTCGGTCGCGCTGGTCGAAGATCGCGTGCCCGTGCTCGGCGTGCTCGCGGCGCCGGTGCGCGGCGAATTGTGGACGGCGGCGCGCGGCCGCGGCAGCTGGCGCAACGGCGAGCGGCTCCGGGTCACGCCCCGCGCCGAGCTTGCCGGCGCGCGGGTGGCGGCGGATCAGCTGCCCAAGGCCGACCGCGATCTTGTCGCCGTCGCCAAGCCCAATTCGATCGCGCTGCGCATCGCCATGGTTGCCGCCGGCGAGGCGGACCTGCTCGCGACCCTGCGCTGGGGCTTCGAATGGGACATCGCCGCCGCCGCCCTGATCGCCAAGGAGGCCGGCGCCACCGTCAGCGGCGCGCTCGGCCAGCCGCTCGCCTTCAACACCGCTTCGGGCGAGGCGTTCGGCGTGCTCGTCGCCACGCCCGGCATCCACGCCGCCGCCGCGGCGCGGCTGCGCGAGCGGGCCATGGCCGTCGTCTAGGACGGGACGCCGTTCGTCGAATCGGCCATCGCTTTCCGCCCGTGTGCGGGCTATCCCTCGCTCATAAAGATATGCGGAGAGGAACGATGCGGAACGGACCCTCTGCCCTGATCATGGCGGGGCTTGGCGCGGCATTGATGGCGGCGGCGCCGTCGCACGGCCAGGAGGCGCCCGCGCCCGCGCCCGCGAGCCCGGTCCCGAACATCGTCGATCCGGCGCCGGCCGCGGCCGATCTGCAGCAGGCCGAGACGCTCGGCCTCACCGATCAAGACACTCGGATGACGGTGCAGGTCAGCATCGGCGGGCAGGGGCCGTTCGCCTTCATCGTCGATACCGGCGCCGAGCGAACCGTCATCTCGCGCGAGCTGGCGCGGGCGCTCGAGCTCGCGCCCGGGCGGACCACGACCGTCCATTCGATGAGCGAGGTCAGCGAGATCGAGACCGTGGTCATCCCCAGCCTCAGGATCGGCTCGCGCTCGGTCACCGGCATCCACGCCCCGGCGCTCGCCCGCGCCAATCTCGGCGCGTCGGGGATGCTCGGCGTCGACAGCCTGCAGACGCAGCGCGTGCTGTTCGACTTCGGCCGCCGCGAGATGACGATCACGCCCTCGCGGCGCCGCGAGGAGCGCTGGCCGGAAGGGACGATCGTGGTCACCGGACGCCGGCTGCTCGGCCGGCTCGTGCTGGTCGACGCATCGTTCGACGGACAGCGGATCTGGGTGGTGATCGACACCGGCTCGGAGATCAGCGTCGGCAACAGCCGGCTGAGGACCGCGCTGCAGCGGAGCGGGCGGCTGGGGCTGATGGCGCCGATCAGGATGATGAGCGTCACCGGCGGCGTGGTCGACGCCGAATATACGATCGCCCGGCGGATCCGAATCGGCGGGGTCGACATCCGCGATCTGCCGGTCGCCTTCCACGACGCCCACCCGTTCCAGCATCTCGGGCTGAGCGACCGGCCGGCGCTCCTGCTCGGCATGGACGCGCTGCGCCTGTTCGACCGCGTCTCGGTCGATTTCGCCAACCGCCGGGTGCGCGTGCTGCTCGACGATGGCGCCCTGTTCGGCGCGGAGCCGCGCATGGCGGGCGAGCCGCCGGTCCGGACGGCGAGCTAGGCATAGTTGTTCCCCGGCGCAGGCCGGGGCCCAGGCCCGGCGCTCGCCAGGCTCAAGGGCGATTACCTTGCAAAAGCCTTCGGCTCCTGGGCCCCGGCCTTCGCCGGGGAACGATTCAGGCTGATCGGGTTGGCGTCTAGTCAGCGACCTTCGGCACGCCGAGGCGCGGAATCTCGATCTTGGGGCAGCGGTTCATCACCACCTTGAGGCCGGCGGCTTCGGCGCGGGCGGCGGCTTCCTCGTTGATCACGCCGATCTGCAGCCAGACCGATTTCGCGCCCGCGGCGATCGCCTCGTCCACCGCCTCGCCCGCGGCCAGTGGACGGCGGAAGATGTCGACCATGTCGATCGGCTCGCCGATCTGGGCCAGCTCGCGCCAGACATATTCGCCGTGGACATGCTCGCCGGTGATCTGCGGGTTGACCGGCAGCACGCGATAGCCGCGGCTCTGGAGATAGGCCATCACGCCGTAGCTCGGCCGGTCCGGCCGGTCCGACGCGCCGATCAGCGCGATCGTGCGGGTCCCGGCGAGCAGGGCGTGGATGTCTTCGTCGTTGGTGAGCGGCATTGTCATTCCTCCACCGGAAAAAGCCTAAGCGTCCGCCAGCGCGACCTGTTCCAGGAGGTTCTCGGCGAGCTTGCGAAACAGCGCCGCCTCTTCGCCATCCCCGGCGGCTGGCGGCTTGCCGGCGTCCGAGGCGGTGCGGATCGAGAGGGTGAGCGGGATGCGGCCCAGGAAGGGTATGTGCATCACGCCCGCCGCCGCCTCTGCGCCGCCGCTGCCGAACGGGTCCGAGACCTCGCCGCAATGCGGGCATTGATAGCCGGCCATGTTCTCGATCAGGCCGATCACCTTGACGTCCATCTTGCGGAACATGTCGATCGCGCGGGTGGCGTCCATCAGCGCCAGGTCCTGCGGCGTCGAGACGATCACCGCGCCCGCCGGCTTCCATTTCTGGATCAGGGTCATCTGCACGTCGCCGGTGCCGGGCGGCAGATCGATGACGAGGATCTCGCAATCGCCCCAATCGCCCTCCATCAGGCTGGTCAGCGCGCTCGCGGTCATCGGCCCGCGCCAGGCGACGGCGGTGCCGGGCTCGATCAGCTGGCCGATCGAGAGCATGCGCACGCCGTGCGCGGGAAGCGGCACCACCATCTCGTCGACCAGCTCCGGGCGGGCCGACTGCCCCATGATCCTGGGCTGGGAGGGGCCGTATATGTCGGCGTCGACCAGGCCGACCTTCTTGCCCATCCGTCCGAGCGCGACCGCGAGATTGGCCGAGACGGTCGATTTGCCGACGCCCCCCTTGCCGCTGGCGATTGCGATGATCGTGCGCTCGAGGCGCTCGGCGGTCATCGCGATCTGGGTGTCGGAAACGCCGGGGACGGCGATCATGGCGGCGCGGACCTGCCGCTCCATCGTCGCGCGCTGCTCCGCCGAAAGCCCGGTCGCCTCGAGCACGATGGTCGCCTTGCCGTCCTTGAACCGGGTCATGGCGATGCGGCCGGCGGCGGATAGGTCGCCCCGCCCCGCCGGGTCCGCTATGCCCGAGAGCGCGGCTCCGATCCGGTCTTCCTCATTACTCATCAGGCGCCAGATAGGCATCGGATCGCGGCTTGGCACTGTTTTTCCGCGAATCCGGTCCCTATAGGGATGCGCATGAGACGAATTTTCAGTTGGGGCTGGCGCGGCGGCGCTTCGCAAAGCGACAATCGCGGCGGGCCCTGGGGACCCGGCGGCGGCGACGAGGGCGGCGGATCGGGCGGTGGCGGCGGCGATGGCGGCGGCCCGCGCAACCCCTGGGGCCCGCGCCGGCGCAAGCCGCGTCCGCGGCCGGCGGGCAATGGCGACGTCACCTCGCTCGACGATTTTCTGAGGCGCAGCCGCGACCGGTTCGGCCGCGGCTTCCCGTCCGGCGGGCGGCCCTATATCCTCTACGGGCTGCTGCTCGCCGTGGCCCTGTGGGTCCTGTTCACCAGCATCCACCGGATCGGCCCGCAGGAGCGCGGCGTCGTCACCACCTTCGGCCGATATTCCAGCACGCTGCCGCCGGGCATCGGCTTTTCCTGGCCCTATCCGATCGGCAGCGTGAGCAAGGTCGATGTCTCCCAGATTCGGGAAATCCCGATTCCGGGCGGCCGCGGCGAGAATCTGATCCTGACCGGCGACCAGAACGTCATCAACCTCACTTATTCGGTGCGCTGGAACATCAAGTCGCCCGAACTCTACCTCTTCCAGATCGCCGATCCGGACGAGACCATCCGCGAGGTCGCCGAAAGCGCGATGCGCGCGGTGGTCTCGCGGGTGTCGCTCGACGACGCGATCGGCGCCGGCCGCGACACGATCCAGCAGCGCGTCCAGACGGAGATGCAGCGGCTGCTCGATACCTACCGCTCCGGCGTCCAGATCCAGGGCGTGGCGATCAGCCAGTCGGTGGCCCCCGCGTCGGTCAACGCCGCCTTCCTCGAAGTCTCGGCGGCGCAGCAGCGCGCCCAATCCTATATGAACCAGGCCCGCACCCATGCGCTGCAGGTGATCGCGCGTGCCCAGGGCGACGCCGCCCAGTTCGAACGCCTCTACGCCGAATACAGGCTGGCGCCCGAGGTCACCCGGCGGCGTTTGTATTACGAGACGATGGAGCAGGTCCTGCAGAGGGTCGACACCACGATTGTCGAGACTCCAGGAGTGACGCCCTATCTGCCGTTGCCCGAGCTCCAGCGGCGCGGCGCCCCCGCGGCCCCGGCACCGGTCCAGGGAGGGCAGCCGCGATGATCCGCTACCTGAAGAACCCGATCGCGCTCGGAATCATCGCCATCCTGCTGCTGATCCTGATCGCCAGCACCGTCTCGATCGTGCCCGAAACCAAGCAGGCGGTGATCGTCCGCTTCGGCCAGCCGCAGCGCGTGATCAACAGCTACCAGCGGGACGAGCCGTTCGGCCGCTCGGCGGGCCTCGCCTTCCGTATCCCCTTCGTCGAGCAGATCCAGTATATCGACAAGCGTATCCTCTCGGTGGATATGGACAATCAGCCGGTCCTGTCGACCGATCAGCTCCGCTTCGAGGTCGATGCCTTCGCCCGCTTCCGGATCATCAACCCGCTGCAGATGTACATCTCCGCGCGCACCGAGGAGAATGTCGCCAACCAGCTCAAGCCGATCCTGGGCTCGGCGCTCCGCAACGAGCTCGGCCGGCGGCCGTCATCCGCCTTGCTCAGCGCCGAGCGCGGGCAGATGATGAACAACATCAAGGCCGCGCTCAACCGCGTCGCCGCCCAATATGGCGCGGAGATCGTCGACGTGCGCATCAAGCGCGCAGATCTGCCCACCGGCAGCCCGCTCGATTCCGCCTATCTGAGGATGCGCACGGCGCGCGAGCAGGAAGCGCGGTCGATCGAGGCGGAGGGCTCAAGGCAGGCGCAGATCATCCGCGCCGAGGCGGACGCCCAGGCGACCTCGATCTACGCCGCGGCGGCCAATCGCGATCCGGAATTCTACGATTTCTATCGGGCGATGCAGTCTTATCTGACAAGCTTCGTCGGCGTTCCGGCCAACGGACCTCGCGGGCGGACGGGCATCGTGCTTTCGCCGAACAACGAGTATCTGCGGCAATTCCGGGGCAATCGCTGAATGGAGGCGGGCATTCAAATCCCGTTCAGCCGTCCCATTTACCTGTCAGGGGCGGGTGGGCTGCGTCGCGGACATGAAGTGAAGGAAGGATAAGGCACGTGCGTTACGTTTACGGGATTACGGGGGCCATTCTCCTGGGCGGCGCCGCCGCGACCCTCAGCCTCAGCCCGCTCGGCGCGCAGACCGCGCAGAACGAGCCGGGCTCGATCCAGGCCGCGCCTCCGCCGGGCGCGCCGCAGAGCTTCGCCCAATTGGCCGAGCGGCTGCAGCCGGCGGTGGTCAACATCTCGACCCGGCAGAGCATCACCGTGCGCCAGCAGCAGCTGCCGCCGGGCTTCGAGGATTTTTTCCGCCGCTTCGGCGGCGAGGTGCCGAACCAGGGCGGCCAGGGCGGCCAGGGCGGCGACGGAACGATCACGCAGCGCGGCGGCTCGCTCGGCTCCGGCTTCATCATCTCGCCCGACGGCTATATCGTCACCAACAACCACGTCGTCGCTCCGGCCAGGCCCGACGCGGTGGTCGAGCAGATCACCGTCACCTTGTCGGACCGCACCGAATATGAAGCCGAGGTGGTCGGCCGCGACACCGCCTCCGACATCGCCGTGCTGAAGGTCAATCCGCGCGGGCCACTGCCCTTCGTGCGCTTCGGCGATTCGACCCGGACCAGGGTCGGCGACTGGGTGATCGCGATCGGCAATCCGTTCGGGCTCGGCGGCACCGTCACCGCCGGCATCGTCTCGGCGGTGCACAGGAACATCAATGCCGGCCTCTACGACCGCTACATCCAGACTGACGCCTCGATCAATTCGGGCAATTCGGGCGGCCCGATGTTCGACATCCAGGGCAATGTGATCGGCATCAACACCGCCCTGATCTCGCCCACCGGCGGCAATGTCGGCATCGGCTTCGCCATTCCGGCGGAGCAGATCGCGCCGATCGTCGAGCAGCTGAGGCGCGGCCAGCGCGTCCAGCGCGGATACATCGGCGTCGCCCTGCAGAATCTCGACGAGGGGGTCGCGGCGGCGCTCGGAATCAACCGCAACCGAGGCGAGCTGATCCGATCGGTCACTCCCGGCGGCCCGGCCGATCGCGCCGGCATCCGCCAGGGCGACGTGGTGATCTCGGTCGCCGGCCAGCCGGTGAGCCCCGATCAGACGCTCGCTTACCTGGTGTCGCGCCAGCCGATCGGCGCGCGCATCCCGATCGAGCTGATCCGTCAGGGCCGAACGCAGACCGTCACCGTGGCCGTCGCCGAGCGTCCCAGCGACGAGGAGCTGGCGCGGATCAACGGCATCGACAATGGCGGCAATGACGAGGACGGCGATGGCGCCGGCGCCAAGCCGAGCGAGGCCGAGTCGGCCGGCCAGCGCTCGACGCAGCAGGCGCTCGGTCTCGCGCTCCAGGCGCTGACCCCGGCGGTGGCGCGGCAATTGCGGATCAACGATCCCAATGTCCGCGGCCTCGTCGTCGGCACCGTCAATCCGAACAGCGACGCGGGGCAGAAGGGCATCCAGCCCGGAGACGTGATCCTGCAAATCGATCAGGCGCCGGTCGCGACCCCCGAGGCCGCGGCTTCGGCGATCGATGCGGCGCGGCGGTCCCGGCGGAACACGGTGCTGCTGCTCGTCCGCCGCGGCAACAATCCGCCCGTCTATATCGGGGTCGATCTGTCGCGCACGGGCGCGGGCGCGGCCCCGGCTCCGGCGACGCCGCGCCGGCCGTGAGCGCCGCCGCGAGGGTCGGCATCCCGGCGGGATCCTTAAGGGAGCTGACGTTCCGGGCGGTCGTCCTGGGCGGGCTGATCACGCTCGTCTTCACCGCGGCCAACGTCTATCTGGGATTGAAGGTCGGCCTGACCTTCGCGACGTCCATCCCGGCCGCCGTAATCTCGATGGCCGTGCTGCGGATGTTCGCGTCCTCGAACATTCTCGAGAACAACATCGTCCAGACGATCGCGAGCGCGGCGGGGACGCTGGCTGCGATCATCTTCGTGATGCCGGGCCTCATCATCGTCGGCTGGTGGAACGACTTTCCTTATTGGACGACGGCCGCGGCGACCGCGGTCGGCGGCATATTGGGCGTGATGTTCTCGGTGCCGCTGCGGCGTGCCCTGGTGGTCGAATCGAACCTTCCCTATCCCGAAGGCGTCGCGGCGGCGGAGGTACTCAAGGTCGGCGAGGAATCCCGAGGCGGCGGCGAGGAAAGCCGCAAGGGCCTCTACGTGCTCGTCGCCAGCTCCGTCGCCGCCGCCGCCTTCACGCTCGTCGCCAAGACCCGGCTGCTGGCCGAAGGCGCATCGACTTTCTTCCGGGTCGGGCCGGCCGCGACCGGCCTGGCCGGCGGGTTTTCCTTCGCGCTCGTCGGCGCCGGGCATCTGGTCGGCATCTCGGTCGGCATGGCGATGCTGGCCGGGCTGATCATCGGCTGGGGGATTTTGCTCCCGATCCTGACCAGCGGCGTTCCCGGCCCGGCCGCGGAGGTCGCGAACCGGATATTCCATGCCGACGTGCGCTTCTTCGGCGCCGGCCTCATCGGGGTCGCCGCGATCTGGACCCTGATCAAGCTGATCGCGCCGGTATTCGGGGGCATCAAGGGAGCGCTGGCCGCATCCAAAGCGCGCAGCGGCGGCAAGGAATTGCCGCTGGTCGAGCGCGACATCCCGGTCAACATCATCGCTCTCGTCATCCTGGCGATGCTGGTGCCGATCGCCTTTCTGCTCTGGCAGTTCAATCTCGGCGGTCCACTGGCGAGCTCGGCCGGAAGCCTCATTCCCCTCACCTTGCTGTTCGTGCTGATCGCCGGCGTGGTGATCGCGTCGGTCTGCGGCTACATGGCCGGTCTGATCGGCGCCTCCAACAGCCCGATCTCCGGGATCGGCATTCTCGCCATCGTGGCGGCCTCGCTGCTGCTCGCTTGGTGGTGGGGCGGCCGGGGCGGCGAGTCGGAAATCCAGGCATTGGTCGCCTATGCCCTGTTCACGACGGCGATCGTGTTCGGCATCGCCACCATTTCCAACGACAATCTCCAGGATCTGAAGACGGGGCAACTGGTCGGGGCCACTCCGTGGCGGCAGCAGCTCGCTTTGGTCTATGGGGTGATCTTCGGCTCGCTGGTGGTTCCGCCGGTGATGCAGATGCTGCACGTGGGCAATCATTTCGTCGGGACCCCGGGGCTTACCCCCGAACAGCTGCAGGGCGCCCTCGCCGCGCCCCAGGCCAATTTGATCTCGGCGCTCGCAAAGGGCGCGCTCGGCGGGAACCTCAACTGGACCATGATCGGCATGGGTGCGCTGGTCGGGGTTGCCGCGATCCTCATCGACGCAGCCCTGGGCCGCGCCAAGAAGCTGCGCCTGCCGCCGCTCGCGATCGGCATCGGCATCTATCTGCCCATGGCCGCGACCCTGCCGGTGGCGATCGGCTCCGTGCTCGGCCTGCTCTACGACCGGCGCGCCGCGCGCAGCGCCAATCCGGAATTCTCCAAGCGGATGGGCGTGCTGCTGGCGACCGGGATGATCGTCGGCGACAGCCTGCTCAGCGTCGCCTTCGCCGGCATCGTCGCGGCCAGGGGCCCGGACGCGATTGCCCTGGACGGTCACGTCGCGGCGCTGCTTGGCGGCGATCTCGCCATGGCCGCAGTGGCATTCGCCCTGGGCCTCGTCATCTTCGTCGCGATAGTCGCCTGGCTCTATCGGCTGACCGCGCGGCAGCGCCTCAGCCAGCCCGCGCCGTCAGGGGCCGGCGCTCAATAGCCGAACCAGCGCACGCCGCGGTGGCGGCCGAGGATATGGGCGCACAGGCCCTTGGCGCTCCAGGTGCGCTGGACGCCCAATTCGGCCTGCTTGACGAGATCGACGATCGCCTGGTTGACCGGCGCCTCCTCCCCCAGCGACCTGGCGAGCCGCACCACCTCGCCGTTCAGATAGTCGATCTCGGTCGGGCGGCCGGCGGCGAAATCGTCGGCCATCGAGCCGCGGCCCTTGGGATCGATCTTCTGCACCTTCAGGAACATGTTCCTGAAGATGAAATCGGGCGAGCCGATCACGTGCGGCAGCCGCCTGGGCCCCACCAGGCCGATCCTGGCCGGCTCGATCCCGGCCTTGTCGAGCAAGGCGAGCGTCTCGACGATCGCGGCCGCGAACACGCGGCGGAAATCGCGCTGCTTCAATTCCTCGAGGATGGTGAGGCCGGAGAGCGCGTTGATCGCATTGTTGAGGTTGAAGATCAGCTTGCCCCAGGCGACGCCCTCCATGTCGTCGGCGGCGCGCAGCCGCCCGGGCCGGTCGCCGATGCGAGTGGCGAGCGCGCGGGTCACCTCATGATCCTGGGCGGTAAGATCGCCCCAGGTGGCGCGGTGCCAGCGGCCGGGGCCGAGCCGCACGACATTGTAAGGCACCATGCCCTGGATGACCTCGTGCTTCGGAAGCCTGCGCCGCAGCGTATCGGCATTGCTGATTCCGTTCTGGAAGCTGATCACCGCGGCGCCCTTGCGGAGGTGGCGGGCGATCTCGCGGGCCGCGCCTTCCGTCCCCGTGCTCTTCACGCAGAGCACGACGATGTCGGCCTTGCGCAGCGCCGACTGGCTGGTCTCGAACTGGATCCGGTCCGGCTCGAACCTGACCGCCCAGCCGTCGGGATCGCTGAGCGCGAGGCCGTGCCCGGCGATCTCCTGCTTGATCTTCTCGCGTCCGAGGAAGACGACGTCGAGCCCGGCGGCGAGCCAGGCACCGCCGACGTAACAGCCGATCGAGCCGGCGCCCAGGACGAGGATGCGGGGACCGTCGGACGCGGCCAAGGCTCAGCCCCTGCCGCGATAGGGCGCGACGCCCTGGTCGGGGACCCAGAGGCCCGGCGGGGCCTCACCGGTTTGCCAGAAGACATCGATCGGGATGCCGCCGCGCGGATACCAATAGCCCCCGATGCGCAGCCAACGCGGCTTCATCTCCGCAGCGAGGCGCTGGCCGATGCCGACCGTCACGTCCTCGTGGAACCCGGCATGGCCGCGGAAGGCGCCCAGGAAGAGCTTCAGCGACTTGGATTCCACGATCCTCTCACCGGGCGCATAGTCGATGACGAGATGCGCGAAATCGGGCTGGCCGGTGACCGGGCAGAGGGAAGTGAATTCGGGCGCGGCGAAACGGACCAGATAGAGCGTATCGGGCCGCGGGTTCGGGACATAATCGAGCACCGCCTCTTCCGGGGAGGCGGGCAGCGCGCTGGAACGGCCGAGATGGGTCAGGTCCATGGGCTCGCTCTCTAGCGGCTCCTCCGACTTGGCGCTAGGAGGCGGCATGCGTCTGTCCCGGCTGCTGCTCCCCCTCGCTTTGTCCGCCTGCGCGACCGCGCGGCCGCCCGTGCCGATCGCCGAGCGGGCCGCCGCCTGGTGGCGCGACGTCGAGACGCTCGCCGCCGACGACATGCAGGGCCGCGCCGCCGGCAGCGAGGGCCATCGCCGGGCCTCCGAACTCGTCGCCCGCCGCTTCGCCGCCCTCGGGCTCGATCCGGCGGGCGAGGGCGGCGGCTATTTCCAGGCCGTGCGGTTCGAGGAACGGCGGATCCTGGCGGAAGGGACGCAGGCGGCGCTGGTTGCGGGCGGCGCATCGGCGCCGCTGCGTCTGCCCGACGACATCGTCCTCAGGGTCGTGGGCGGGCCGCCGCCGGAAGCCGTCGACGCACCGCTCGTCTTCATCGGCTACGGCATGCACCTGCCGGAAGCCGGGCATGACGATTTCGCCGGCGTCGATTTCACCGGCAAGGTCGCGGTGGCGATCGCCGGCGGGCCGGCGTCCATCGACGGCGCGCTCAAGTCGCACGCCCGCGCCGAGCGCGCCCGGCTGCTCGCCCGGCGCGGCGCGATCGGCCTGATCACGCTCGGCACCCGGGCGCAGGCGGAGCAATCCTGGACCAATCTCGCCCGCGCCTCGGCGCAGCCGGGAATGTACCCCGCCGACCAGCGGATGCGCACGATCGCAACGCCCTTCCTGACCGCGGCCATCAACCCGGCGGCGGCGGAGCGGCTGTTCGCGGGCTCGGGGCGCAGCTTCGCCGAGGTCTCCGCTCTGGCCGACGCCTCGCGGCCCGTGCCCGGCTTCGCGCTGGCGCCGCGGCTCCGTGCCAGGGTCGCTACCGAGAGCCGTCGGGTGGTGAGCCGCAACGTGGTGGCGCGCCTGCCGGGAAGCGACGCGCGGCTGCGCGCCGAGCATGTCGTGCTCACCGCGCATCTCGACGGGCTCGGCGTCGGCGCGCCGGTCGCGGGCGACAGCGTCTATAACGGCGCGCTCGACAATGCGGCCGGCGTCGCGGCCCTGATCGACATCGCCGCTTATTATCGCCGCCAGCGCGTCCGCCCGCGCCGCTCGCTCCTGTTCGTCGCGCTGACCGGGGAGGAGAAGGGCCTGCTCGGCTCGCGCTGGTTCGCGGGGGCGCCGAGTGTGCCGCGCGCCTCGATCGTCGCCAACCTCAATTACGACATGGCGCTGCCGCTCTTCCCGCTGACCAGCATCACCCTGCTGGGCGCGGAAGAGAGCAGCATCGGCGTTGAGGCGCGGGCGGTGAGCGAAGCCATGGGCCTGCCGCTGGCGCCCGATCCCTTCCCGGACCGCAACTCCTTCGTCCGCTCCGACCAATATGCGTTCATCGAGCAGGGGGTACCGGCGGTCGCCTTCAAATTCGGCTTCGCCGCCGGCACGCCGCAGGCCGAGACGGAGCGCGCCTGGCGCCGCGACCGCTATCACAGCCCCAGCGACGATGCCGCCCAGAGCGTGTTCCGCGAGGACGAGATCCGCCTGCACGATTTCATCGCCGCGCTGGCGCTGAGGCTCGCCGACGCGGATGCGAGGCCGCGCTGGAATGCGGACAGCTTCTTCCGCCGCTTCGCGCGGGATTGACCAACTCTGCCGTCATTGCGAGCGTGGCGAAGCAATCCAGTGCGGCCTCGAACTCAGACTGGTTTGCTTCGTCGCTACGCTCCTCGCAATGAAGACGGAGCGGGTGCAGAACGGAGGGCAGAGTGAACAAAGCTGGGGTCATCTTCCTGCCACTTCTCGCCGCGGGCGCGGCCGTCGCCCAGCCCAATGCGGCGCCGCCTTTGCTGCCGCCGGCGCAGGGGGAGGCAATCGCGGCGGAGGTTTCGGGCGCCCGGGCGCTGGCGACGGTGCGCGTTATCTCCAACAACCACCGGATGCGGGGGTCGGAGGGCTATCGCGCCGCCGCCGAGGCGATAAGCGACCGGCTGAGGGACCATGGCCTGGAGGGCGTCGAGATCATCTCGCTGCCCGCCGACGGCACGATCTTCTACGGCACCCAGCGCTCGCGGCCGGGCTGGAACGCGCGCGCCGCCGAATTGTGGGAAGGCGCGCAGCGCATCGCCTCCTGGGCCGAGCAGCCGATCAGCCTGGCGCAGGACAGCGCCTCCGGGCGCGCCGAGGCCGACCTGGTCGATATCGGCGCGGGGACGAGCGAGGCCGATTATCAGGGCAAGGAGGTGCGCGGCCGCCTCGTGCTCACCTCCTCGCAGCCGAGCGCGGTCCAGGATCTCGCGATCGGCCGCTTCGGCGCGGCGGGCACCATCTCCTGGGCGCAGAACCAGCGCACCGCCTGGTATGGCGACGATGAGAGCCTGGTCCGCTGGGGCCATCTCGAGACCTTTTCGGCCCATCCGACCTTCGCCTTCATGGTTTCGCCGGCGAGAGCGCGGGGCTGGCAGGAGCGGTTGCGGCGCGGCGAGACCGTGCGGCTGCGCGCCGAGGTCGACGCCGGGCGGAGCGCCAGCGCCTATCTGATCCCGACCGCGATCATCCCGGGGCGGCGGCGCGACCAGGAGATCGTCTTCTCCTGCCATCTCGACCACCCCAATCCCGGCGCCAACGACAATGCCTCGGGATGCGCGGGCGCGCTGGAGGTGGCGCGCACGCTGAGCCGGTTGATCCGCAACGGGGCGCTGCCGCGTCCGGAGCGGACGATCCGCTTCATCTGGCCCGCCGAGATCGAGGCGACGATCGCCCTGCTCAACGCGCGGCCCGAATATGCGCGACGGACGCTGGCGACGATCCATCTCGACATGATCGGCGGCAATAGCGAAGTGACCAAGTCGGTGCTGCGCGTGCGCGGCTCGCCGCCCAGCCTGCCGAGCTTCGTCTCCGACGTTGGCTTTACCTTCGCGCACTGGGTCAACGATCAGGCGCTGGCCTATGCCGACACCGGCGCCGCGGCGCAGCCCTTGATCGAACCGGACGGGGACCGGCGCGCACTGCAGGCGGTTATCGGCGGTTTCGAGCAGGGCAGCGACCATGAGGTGTGGTCGGAAGGCAGCTTCCGGATCCCCGTCATCTACATCGCCGACTGGCCCGACCGCTACATCCACACCCAGCGCGACCTCCCCGGCAATCTCGATCCGACCAAGCTGCGGAGGGCGATCTTCATTGCCGCGGCCTCGGGCTGGTATCTCGCCACGGTCGACAATGGTGTGAATCGCCTGCCGCTTCAGGCCGGTATGCTGGAACGGGCCGCCCAGATGCATCGCCGTGTCGACGCATTACATGCCGCGGGAGCACCGGACGAGGACCTCCTTTCGCTCATGCGCCACTTCCGCTGGTCCGAAGGCGAGGTCGTCGGCTCCTACGCCCGCTTCGGCCTGGCCGTCCCCACCGCGGGCTGGCTGTTCGGCGGCATGACACCGGCCATCCGGGCGGTGGCGCCGTCCGGCCCGGTCTACCGCCGTATCCGCAACGATGGCCCGATGAACGGCTTCGGCTACAGCTGGTTCGACGACCGGCTTGCCCGCGCGGGCCTCACCCGGCCCCGCCTGCTCCAGCGCCAGCCCGCATGGGAAGGGCCGGGCTATGGCTATGAGGCATTGAACCTCGTCGACGGCCGGCGCAGCGTCGGCGAGATCAGGGATGTGCTGACGGGCACGCTCGGCGCCGTCCCAGTCGAGGAGGTGGCGGAATATCTGGACGTGCTCGCCAGGCTGGGCGTGCTGGAAAGGGTGAGCGGCTGATGGACCTGGGAATTGCCGGCAGGCACGCGATCGTCTGCGCGTCGAGCAAGGGGCTGGGCCGCGCCTGCGCGACCGAGCTGGCGCGGGCCGGCGCGCGGGTGGCGATCAACGGCCGCGATGCGGGTTTGCTGGAAAGGGTGCGCGGTGAGATCGCGGAGGAGACGGGCGCAGAGGTGATTGCCATCGCCGGTGACATCTCGACGCCCGAGGGCCGCGCCGCCCTGCTCGGCGCGTTCGATCAGGTCGACATCCTCGTCAACAACAATGGCGGGCCGCCGCCGCGCGATTTCCGCAGCGTGGATCATGACGCGATGCTCGCCGGGCTGGAGGCGAACATGATCGCGCCGATCGCGCTCGTCCAGGCGGTGATCGACTCGATGGTGGAGCGGCGCTTCGGGCGGATCGTCAACATCACCTCGGGCTCAGTGAAGATGCCGATGGCCGGGCTCGATCTGTCGAGCGGGGCGCGGGCGGGGCTGACCGGCTTTCTCGCGGGCGTGGCGCGGCAGGTGGCCCATGCCAACGTCACCATCAACAATCTGCTGCCCGGCGCCTTCGACACCGACCGCATCGCCTCCTTCGTCGCGGCGCAGGCGGAGCGAAGCGGGCGCGACCCCGCGGAAATCCGCGCCGAGCGCGAGCGCGGCATCCCGGCGAAGCGGCTCGGCGATCCGGCCGAGTTCGGCGCCGCCTGCGCCTTCCTCTGCTCGGCCCGGGCAGGCTATATCACGGGCCAGAGCCTGCTGATCGACGGCGGCGCATTTCCCGGGATTTTGTGATCCTTCACCTTCGGGCGGGGGCAGGGTAGAGGGTGTTCCCCGGCGAAGGCCGGGCCCAGTCTCCGGCGCTGGACTGGACCCCGGCCTTCGCCGGGGAACAATGGAGGTTCGATGGACTCGCTGGTTTCGACCTCGTGGCTGGAAGCCGAGCTCGGCGCGCCCGACCTCAGGGTGATCGACGCCACCGCCTTCCTGCCGGGCACAGGGCGGGATGCGCGCGCGGAATATGAGGCCTCGCATATCCCCGGCGCCGTCTTCTTCGACATCGAGGAGGTGTCCGACCGCTACAGCCCGTTCCCGCACATGCTGCCGCCGCCGCACAAATTCGCAAGCCGGATGCAGTCGCTGGGGCTCGGCGACGGCAATCGCTTCATCGTCTACGACAACAGCCCGCTGCACAGCGCCGCGCGCGTCTGGTGGATGCTCAGGATTTTCGGCGCCCATCACGTCGCCTTGCTCGATGGCGGGCTGGAGAAGTGGAAGGCGGAGGGCCGCCCGCTCGAAAGCGGGACCCAGCCGCGCCGGCACGGCCATTTCACGCCCTTGTTCGACGCCGGCGCGGTCGTCGACAAGGCGCAGGTCCTGGCCCTTGTCGGCCACGACATCGTCGATGCGCGGCCGGCGGGGCGTTTCGCGGGTGAGGCGCCGGACCCGCGGCCCGGCGTCGCCTCCGGCCATATTCCGGGCTCGCGCAACGCGCCGCAAAGCGCCTTCTTCAACGCCGACAATAGCTGGAAGCGCGGAGAGGACCTGCGCGCCGTGTTCGAGGCGGCGGGGGTGGACCTGGCCAGGCCGATGGTGACGACCTGCGGCTCCGGCGTGACCGCGGCGGTGATCCTGTTCGGCGCGCATCTGCTGGGCAAGGACGACGTCCGGCTCTACGACGGCAGCTGGTCCGAATGGGGGGCCGATCCGGCGACGCCCAAGGCGATTGGCGCCGCCGCATGAGCGGGAAGCGCAAATCCGGGACGCGGCTGGTCGAGGCCGGGCGGCGCAAGGAATGGACGCAGGGGCTGGTCAATCCCGCGATATGGCGGGCCTCGACCATATTGTTCGACAGCGTCGCCGAAATGGAGGCGGCCAATCCGCCCCGCGACGGCACTCTCCATTACGGCCGCAACGGCACGCCGACGACCTGGGCTTTGTGCGAGGCCCTGACGGAGATGGAGCCGGGTGCGGCGCTGACCCGGCTCTATCCGTCGGGGTCGGCGGCGGTGGCGGGGGCATTGCTGTCCGTGCTCGAAGCGGGCGACGAGCTGCTGATGGCCGACAGCGCCTATCGGCCGACGCGGGCGCTGTGCGACACGGTCCTCAAGAGGTTCGGGGTAACGACGCGCTATTACGATCCGCTGGTCGGCGGCGGCATCGCCGAACTGATCGGGGAACGGACTCGGGCGGTGTTCCTGGAGAGCCCGGGCACGAACAGCTTCGAGGTCCAGGACGTGCCCGCAATCTGCGCGGCGGCCAGGGCGAAGGGCCTCGTCACCCTGCTCGACAATACCTGGGCGACGCCGCTCTATTTCCCGGCGATCGCCGCCGGCATCGACCTCTCGATCCTCGCCTGCACCAAATATATCGGCGGCCATGCCGATCTCATGCTGGGCTCGGTGACGGCGACCGAACCTTATGCCGAGCGGCTGGAGCGGACGCGGCGCGTGCTCGGCCAGTGCGCGGGCCCGGACGAAGCCTGGCTGGCGCTGAGGGGGCTGAGGACGCTTAGCGTCCGGCTGGCGCGGCACCAGGAGAGCGCGCTCAGGATCGCCCATTGGCTGAAGGCCCGGCCCGAAATCGCCCGCGTGCTGCATCCGGCCCTGCCCGATTGCGCCGGCCACGAATATTGGGCGCGCGATTATAGCGGCGCGACCGGGCTCTTCTCCTTCGTGCTCAACGGCGGCGACGAGGCGGCGCGGACGCGGCTGATCGAGGGGCTGGAGCTGTTCCGCATCGGCTATAGCTGGGGCGGTTATGAGAGCCTGGCCGTCCCCGCCGATCCGGTGCGGACGGCGACGCGCACCGATTATGAAGGGCCGCTGGTCCGGCTCCATGTCGGCCTGGAAGATGCCGACGATCTGATCGCCGATCTGGAGGCCGGGCTGGCGCTCTGGAGTGAAACATCGTGAGGGGCCTCGCCAGCGCGCTCGGCCTGCCGATTCCGGCCACTCCCGATTTGCCGGCGGCGGGCGCGGCGGCGGGCGTGGCCGCGGGGCTGGCCCTGCTCGCCTGGCTCGCCGGCCGCTTCGCCGGGCCGGTCCTCGCCGGCTTGTGGGACCGCACGCCGGGGGCGCGGAGCGAGGAGCTCAGAAAGCGGACCTGCGCGATGGTTCGCTATGGCGTGCTCGCTTTGGGGGCCGCGGTCGCGCTGCGCGTCCAGGCCTGGCCGCCGCTCGCCATCTGGACGCTCGGCATCGTCGCCGCGGCCGCCTCGGCGATGCTGGCCCACAGCATCGCGCGGGGCCTCGGCATTTCCCGCTGGCTCGCCTGGCTGCTTGCCGCCTTCACCTTCGCCGCCTTGCTCGCCGACGCGGCCGGCGGGCTGGCGCCGCTCACCGCCGCGCTCGACCGGACCGGCTTCTCTCTGGGCGCCCGGCGCATCACCTTGCTGGCTCTGGTCCAGATCGCCATCGGCCTGCTCCTGCTCTACGCGGTCGTGCGGCTCGCGATAAGGCTGACCGGCCGGCTGATCGGGCGCAGCCGGGGCCTCGACCCGACCCAGCAATTGCTGTCGCAGAAGCTGGCCGCGATCGTCATCATCGTCATCGCCTTCTTCATCGGAATCGACCTTGCGGGGATCGACCTGACCGCGCTCGCCGTCTTCTCGGGCGCATTGGGCCTGGCGGTCGGCTTCGGCCTGCAGAAGACGGTCGGCAACCTCTTCGCCGGAATCATCCTGCTGATGGACCGCTCGATCAAGCCGGGCGACGTGATCTCGGTCGGCGAAAGCCTGGGCTCGGCCGGCGAGAGTTTCGGCTCGGTCAACAAGATCGGCGTCCGCGCCGTCTCGATCGTCACCCGCGACGGCAAGGAATATCTGATCCCCAACGAGCTCCTCATGACCCAGGAGGTCGTAAACTGGTCCTATTCGACCAAGGACGTGAGGATCAGCATCCCGGTCAGCGTCGCCTACGATTGCGACGTCGGGCTCGCCCACAATCTGATGCTCGAAGCGGCCAACGCCTCGCCCCGGGTGCTCGACGCGCCGAAGCCCGCGGTGTGGATGACCGCCTTCGCGGAGAGCGCGATCGATCACGAGATCCGGGTCTGGATCAGCGACCCGGAAGCGGGCCTGGGCAGCGTCCGCTCGGAGATCCTGAACCGGGTGCTGGAGCTGTTCCGCGCCAACAATATCTCCGTCCCCTATCCGCAGCGCGACGTCAGAGTGAAGGAGTGGCCTGAGCGTCCTTAGCGAAGCAGCGCCGCCATCTCGCTGAGCGCGGCGTCCAGCCGGCGGGCGAGGCGGGAGGCGGCGGCGCGGGGCGGATCCGCCTCGCCAGCGGCGAGCAGGGCCTCGACGCCCGCGGCCGCCCAGATCGCGGTCTCCTGCGCGAGCGCCTCGAAGCGGCGCTGAACGACCGGCAAAGCGGCGCCATGGGCGCTGGAAATGCGCGCGGCCTCGTCCAGGCCTTGATCGTGCGGCCTCTCCTCGCCCGCGATACGCTCGACCAGCCGCAGCGCCTCGCGCAGCTGCGCGACCTGGCGGCCGGGATCGGGCCCGGCGCAAGCGGGGGAGGGCGGCGCCTGATGCGTCATGGCGCTGAGGCTAGAGCGGCGAGGCTAAGGAAGCGCTAACGCCTCAGTTAGGGACGCTGACCGAGGCTTCCTGGCCGTCGCCGGAGGGCAGCTGCAACATGGTCTGGACGAGCGTGCCTCGGCTGACGACGATGGTCTGCGGATCGCCGGCCACCGAGCGGGCGCCGAGCGCCGAGCGCTCGGCATGGGCGATCTGGAGCAGATTGGTCTCGACCGCGCTGCGCGGCTGCGGGCCGCCGAACAGGGCCTGGAGCGCCTGCGCGCGCGGATCGGTGGTGCCCTGCTCTGCCTCGCCGGGGCGGGGCGGCGTCATTGCGAAATCTGGCGGGACCACCAGGGGCGCGTTGCGCGCCACCGCGAACTCGTCGGGGCCGCGGCCGCGGCCGAACGCGCCGCCAGTGCATCCCGAAAGGATCAGGGCCGACGCGGCCAAAGCGAGTGGAGCGATACGCATGGTCAAACTTCCTTCTTGGGCGCCTTGCCATCGCGCATCAGGAGCGCGCGCACAAGCAAAAGCAGCACGCCGATGGTAATCGCCGCATCGCCGACATTGAAGACCAAAAAGGGCCGGTACTCCCCGAAATGGAGATCGGCATAATCGACGACATAACCCAGCCGCGCCCGATCGAGGATGTTGCCGAGCGCGCCGCCGAGCACCATCGCAAGCGCGATCGAATCGGCGCGCTTGCGCTCCCTCCACAGCCAGATGGCGACGAAGATGGCGATGGCCGCGGTCAAGGCGACCAGCAGCCACCGGCCCCATTCATTCTCCGCGGAGAGCAGGCCCAGGGACACGCCGTTATTCTCGACCCAGCGCAGATCGAAGAAGGAGACGATGTGCAGCGTCTTTTCGGGCTGGCCCGGGAGGTTGAGGGGATAGGTCACCAGCCATTTCACCGCCTGATCGACGACGAAGATCGAGAAGGCAAGGATCAGCGACCGCGAGCGGAGCCGGCGCAACCGATCCTCGGCGGGAAGTGGTCCGGGCCTGGCCTCGCTTTGCTCGAAATCACCCATTCACCACCCCCTCGCAACGCGCGCACAGGGCGCCGTCCTCGCTCACTTCCGGCAGCAGCCGCCAGCAGCGGCCGCATTTCAGATAGTCCGATCTGGTCACGTCGATACCCTCGCCTTGGCCAGGCACGACTTCGGACACGATGTAGATTTCGGCAAGATCGGAAAGTGCCTCCCGAGTCAGGCCCAGTTCCAGATCGGGATAGGCGATCTTCGCCTCGAGGCTGGAGCCGATCACCTTGTCGCGGCGCAGCGGCTCTATACTTTCGGTGATCCGCTCGCGCGTCGCGCGGATCAAATCCCATTTGGCCGCCAACCCTTCATCGCGCCAGCCTGCATCGATTTCGGGCCATTCGAGCAGGTGGACCGAGCCGTCCTCAGGAAAACGGGTCTGCCAGACTTCTTCGCAGGTGAAGCACAGGATCGGGGAAAGCCAGCGCACCAGCGCGTGGAAGGTCGTGTCGAGGACGGTCCTATAGGCGCGGCGCTTGGGTGCGTAGGGCGCGTCGCAATAGAGGCTGTCCTTGCGGATATCGAAGAAGAAGGCGGAAAGGTCGTCATTGGCGAAGGCCATGAGGGCGCGGGCATAGCGGTTGAACTCATAGCCCTGGGCCGCTTCCTTCAACTCCGCGTCCAGCACGGCGAGCCGGTGCAGCACCCAGCGTTCTAGCTCGGGCATCTGCGCGGGCGCGACCCTCTCGGCCTCGCTAAATCCGTCGAGCGCGCCCAGCAGGTAGCGAAACGTGTTCCGGAGCTTGCGATAGGCGTCCGACGTGCCGGCGAGCACCTCCTTGCCGATGCGCACGTCCTCGAAATAGTCGGTCGAGGCGACCCACAGGCGCAATATGTCGGCGCCATTGTCGCGGATGATTGCGAGCGGATCGACGACGTTGCCGTCGGACTTGGACATCTTCTTGCCCTGGCCGTCGAGCGCGAAGCCGTGGGTGAGCACGCCCTTATAGGGCGCCCGCCCGCGCGTGCCGCAGCTTTCGAGCAGGGAGGAGTGGAACCAGCCGCGATGCTGGTCCGAGCCCTCGACATAGAGGTCGGCGCGCACGCCCTCGCCGTAGCGCGCCTCGATCACATAAGCGTGGGTCGAGCCCGAATCGAACCAGACGTCGAGAATGTCTGTCTGCGGCTCGTAATCCTCGAGCCTGTAGCCATTGCCGAGCAGGGCCTGATGATCGGCCTGGAACCAGGCGTCGGCGCCGCCCTCGTGAAAGGCGCGGATGATGCGGCTGTTGACGGCGGCGTCCTTCAGATACTCCCCGCTCTTCCTCTCCACATAGAGCGCGATCGGCACGCCCCAGGCGCGCTGGCGGGAGATCACCCAATCCGGGCGCTGCTCGATCATCGCCCGGATGCGGTTGCGGGATTTTTCGGGGACCCAGCGCGTCTCGTCGATCGCCTTCAGGGCGGTGGCGCGGAGGGTGCGCCCCTCGACTTCGCTCGGGACGAACGACTCTTGTGAACCTACGCTAACCTCGTTCGTGCCGAGCGAAGTCGAGGCGCGCAGCCCAGGCCTGTCCATGGGGATGAACCATTGCGGGGTGCAGCGGTAGATGACCTTGGCCTTGGAGCGCCACGAATGCGGGTAGCTGTGGTGGAAATCCGCGCTGGCCGCCAGCAGCGCTCCCGCCTCGCGTAGGTCGTTGCAGATCGGCCCGTCCGGCGCGTTGAACTTGTTGTTGATCACCGAGCCCAGCCCGCCGAGCCAGAGCCAGTCGTCGCGATACTTCCCGTCATCCTCGACGGCGAAGACGGGATCGATCCCCGCCGCCTTGCAGACCAGGAAATCCTCCTCGCCATGATCGGGCGACATATGGACGAGGCCGGTACCGGCGTCGGTGGTGACATGCTCGGCCGGGAGGAAGGGGCGCGGCCGCGCGAAGAAGCCGCCGAGATGGTGCATCGGGTGGCGGGCGATCGTGCCGGCGAGGTCGGAGCCTTTGAACTTGAGCGCCGGCGACGTGCAGTACGGATCGACCGCGTCGTCGAAGAAGAAGCGGATCTCGGAATAGCGGGCGGGATCGAGACCGGCGAGCCCGACGGCACGGCCGAGCCGGTTCGCGAATTCCTCGACCAGTTCGTCCGCGACGAGAACGCGTGCGCCGACCGGGAAGCCCGCAGCGCGGAGCGCCGCCTCGACCTCCTCATACGACAGATCGTCGTCCGTCCCGCCGGGTTGGCCGATGCATCCCGGATCGAGCTCCAGCAGCCTGTACTCAACGTCCGGCCCATAAGCCAAGGCCTGGTTGACCGGGATCGTCCAGGGCGTCGTCGTCCAGATCACCGCATGGGCGCCGACCAGCTCCGGGATCGGGCTCTCCACGATCTCGAACCCCACGTCGATCTGGGTCGAGACGACGTCCTCATATTCGACCTCCGCCTCCGCCAATGCGGTCTTCTCGACCGGGGACCACATCACCGGCTTGGCGCCGCGGTAGAGCTGGCCGCTTTCGGCGAATTTCAGCAGCTCCTCGCAGATCTTGGCCTCGGCCTCGTATTTCATGGTGAGATAGGGGTCGTCCCATTCGCCCATCACGCCGAGCCGCTGGAACTGCTCGGACTGCACCGCGACCCATTTCTCGGCATAGGCGCGGCATTCGGCGCGGAACTGGTCCTTGGGGACCTCGTCCTTGTCGAGCTTCTTCTTGCGGTATTGCTCCTCGACCTTCCATTCGATCGGCAGGCCGTGGCAGTCCCAGCCCGGCACGTAGGGCGCGTCATAGCCCCGCAAGGACGCCGACCGGACGACGATGTCCTTGAGGATCTTGTTCATCGCATGGCCCATGTGAAGGTCGCCATTGGCGTAAGGCGGGCCGTCGTGGAGGATGAAGCGCTCCCGCCCCGCGCGGGCCTCGCGCAGGCGCGCGTACAGCCCCTCCTCAGCCCAGCGGGCGAGGATCGCCGGCTCCTTGCTCGCAAGGCCGGCCTTCATCGGGAAGTCCGTCTTCGGCAGGAAGACGGTCGCTCTGTAATCGGGTTTTTCGGACATTGCGGGCGGACTTAGCGGGGGAGGGCCGCGAATGCTACCCGCTCGGCGCGCCAGCGTGATTCCGATAGGCGTCCGTCCCGATGAAGTCGTTCCAGATCGTCGTCCAGACCGGGACCTCCTCCCCGTTCGGCACCAGCCAGCGGCCGGTCCGCCGCCCGCCCAGCCTTTGCGCGACGCGGGCGCTGGCCGCATTGGCCGGATCGATCAGGTGGATGACATGGTCGCGGCCGAGCGCCTCGTGCGCCCAGATCATCGCCGCCGCGGCGCCCTCGAGCGCATAGCCCTTGTGCTGGTGGCCCGGGAAGATCGCCCAGCCGATCTCGAAATCGGGCCAGCCTTCGGGCTGCCAGGGGCCGAGCCGGCCAACCGCGAGTCCGCTCGCGCGCTCCTCCGCGATCCACATGCCGAAGCCGACCGCCGCCCAGCTGCCGGCGACCAGCGAGACCAGCCGCCAGGCCTCGACCCGGTCGAGGCCGCGCTTCTGGCGGGTGATGAAGCGCGCGAAACCGTCGTCGGCGAAGGCGGCCATCAGGGGCTCGGTGTCGCCCGGCCGCTGCGCGCGCAGGATCAGCCGCCTGGTGTGGAGCGTCGGGATCGCCGTCACGAGGCGAGCGCCGCGCGGGCGCCGGCGCAGTCGCGCGCGATCTGCGCCTTGAGCGCGTCGAGATCCTCGAACGCCGCCTCGTCGCGCAGGAAGGCGATCAGCTCGACCTCGACTTGTCTGCCGTAGAGGTCGCCTTCGAAATCGAAGAAATAGGGTTCGAGCAGCTCCTTCGGCGGATCGAACATCGGCCGCGTGCCGAGATTGGCGACGCCCTCCAGGCGGGTGCCATCGGCAAGCCGTCCGCGCACCGCATAGACGCCGAAGCGCGGGCGCTGATAGGGGCCGAGCGGGATATTGGCGGTCGGATAGCCCAATTGCCGGCCGAGCTTGTCGCCATGCTCGACCACGCCTTCGATCGCGAACGGGCGGGTGAGGAGGCGGGCGGCGGTGGCGCAGTCGCCCGCCTCGAGCGCCTCGCGGACGCGGCTCGACGAGACCGGCTCGCCCCCCTCGTCGACGGGCGCGACGGCGTCGACCGACAGCCGGTTCGCCTGGCCGAGCAATTTCAGCACCTCGACATTGCCGCCGCGGCCGCGGCCGAAGGTGAAATCCTCCCCCGTGACGACGCCCGCGGCGCCGGCGCGGCTGGCCAGATGGTCGGCGACGAAATCGGGCGCGGTCACCTGGGCGAGCTCGGCCCCGAATTGGTAGACCAGCATGGCGTCGGCCCCCGCCGCTTCGAACAGGCGCTCGCGCTGGTCCAACGTGGTGAGGCGGAAGGGGGGCAGGTCCGGCTTGAAGAAACGGACAGGATGCGGATCGAAGGTCGCGACCAATGCCGGCCGGCCCTCGGCGCGGGCGCGGCTGACGGCGCGGCCCACCACCGCCTGGTGACCCTTGTGAAATCCGTCGAAATTGCCGAGCGCAACGATGCCGCCGCGAAACGCGTCCGGAACCGCCGAGCCCCCGTCCAGGCGCTCCATGGGAAGGCCTATAGGAAGCGGCGTGGCTTATGCCTAGCTGCTAGCCCGGCCCAGGGTGATGAAACTGAATGCCGGTTGCCCGTCCGCCGCGGGATGGGAGTCGCGCCCGAGTTGCCGCCAATGGATCGAATCGAAGGCCGGAATGAAGGTGTCGCCTTCGGGACGCGCGTGCACCTCGGTGAGCTCGACGCGATCGGCGAGCGGCAGGAACAGCTGGAAGATTTCGGCGCCGCCGATGATCGAAATCTGCGCGGCATCGGCGATTCGAAGTGCGTCCGGCACGTCCCGCGCGACCTCGACGCCATCCGCCCGCCATTCGGGGTCGCGCGTCAGGACGATATGGCGGCGGCCGGGCAGCAGGCCGGGCAAGCTCTCGAACGTCCTGCGGCCCATCACCATCGGCTTGCCCATGGTGACCGCCTTGAAATGTTTGAGGTCGGCCGGGAGGCGCCAGGGCAATCCTCCATTGCGTCCGATCACGCCGTTCTCGGCGCGCGCCACGACCAGGGTAACGATGCTCACACCGCCACCTGCGCCTTGATGTGCGGGTGCGGGTCGTAGCCGCCGATTTCGAAATCCTCGAAGCGGTAATCGTCGATGCTCGCGGGCCTGCGGAGCAGCTTGAGGGCAGGCAGCGGCCTTGGGTCCCTGCCCAGCTGCTCGCGGGCCTGGTCGAGATGGTTCGAATAAAGATGGCAGTCGCCGCCCGTCCAGACGAAGTCGCCCGGCTCGAGCCCCGTTTGCTGGGCGAGCATGTGCGTCAGCAACGCGTAGCTGGCGATGTTGAAGGGGACGCCCAGGAAGACGTCGGCGCTGCGCTGGTACATTTGCAGGGAAAGGCGGCCCTTGGCGACGTAGGTCTGGAACATGAGATGGCAGGGCGGCAGCGCCATCCTGCCCAGGTCCCCGGGATTCCAGGCCGAGACGATCTGCCGCCGCGAGCCCGGCTCGCGTTTGATCGTCTCGATCAGCCCTGCGATCTGGTCGATCTCGCTGCCGTCGCCCGCCTCCCAGCGCCGCCATTGCTTGCCGTAGACGGGGCCGAGCTCGCCGGTCTCGTCCGCCCATTCGTCCCAGATGCTGACTCTGTTCTCCTTCAGCCAGCCGACATTCGTCTCGCCCCTCAGGAACCAGAGCAATTCGATCAGGATCGATCGGATGTGGAGCTTCTTGGTGGTGAGCAGCGGGAAGCCGCGCGCCAGATCGAAGCGCATCTGGTGGCCGAACACGGAGAGCGTGCCGGTGCCGGTGCGGTCCTGCTGCTCGACGCCTTCGTCGAATATGCGGCGGATCAGGTCGAGATAGGGCTGCATCGCTCCGGTCTATGACGCGTCGCGGCCGGGCATTCCAATCCAAAATGGAGTCCGAAACGGACTCGGTTCGGCACCGGCGCGGGGCGCCTGGGTGGCATGGGGAGGGATGGCCGTCGCGAGCGCCCGCGACGCGGCCGAGCTGCTCGCGCCGCTTTTCGCCGATCTGGACGGCGAGCGGCTCGCCGTGCTTCATCTCGATGGCGGCAGGCGGGTGATCGCGGTCGACTCGCATGCGGTGACCGGGCGGGACACGATCCTCCTCCCGATGCGCGAAATCTTCAGGGCGGCGCTGAACCATGACGCGATGGGCCTGATCCTGGCGCACAATCATCCGAGCGGCGATCCGGCTCCGAGCAAGGCCGATATCGCGGCGACCCACAAGTTCGCCGAGACGGCGCATAATCTCGGCATCACGCTGCACGACCATCTGATCTTCGCCGGCGGCGAGAGCCGAAGCTTCCGGGAGCTGGGGCTCCTCTAGCGCGTGCAGGTCACCGAGAACCCGGCGGACGCGTGAATTACGGGGACACTATACTTAATTGCATCACCGTCCGCAATTAAGTATAGTGTCCCCGTAACTAGGTCAGGGATTGCAGCTGGGGATGCTGCCGGGCTCGGGCCGTGGGCCGCGGGGCTCGAACTGGGCGAAATAGGATTCGCTGTCCGGCAGCCTCTCGAAGCGGGTCAGCGTATAGCCGATCGCGTTGAACTCGCAGATCAGAAGCCGCTGCGGCGTTCCGTGCTGGGTGGTCGGCCGGTCGGCGTCGACGACGATGATCCGGCCGTTGCTCTTGAGCGCGGACCTCAGGTTCCACAGGAATTCCGAGGGGCGGGCGATCTCGTGATACATGTGGATCATGAAGATGCGGTCGAACGAGCCCGCCGGCAGCTGCGGATCGTGGGGCTGGCCGAGCCGGATGGCGACATTGTCGAGCCGCTCGCGCTGGATGCGCTGGCCGAGCGCGCGGATCGTCTCGGGCACGATGTCCTCGGCGAGCACCCGGCCCTTCGGCCCGACCATCGGCGACAGCCGCACCGTATAATAGCCGCCGCCGGCGCCGATGTCGGCGACCGACATGCGCGGGGCGACCTCGGCCAGGCGGGCCACCGTCTCGAACTCGCCGACGCTCTCGCGCGCATCCTCGTTTAGGTAGCGCGAGGAGATCGGCGCGACCGGCCGGTGCGGCTCGGGAAAGACCGAGGCCTGGTTGTTGGCGGCGCCGCCCCCGCAGGCGGCGAGCAGCAGCAGCGCTGGCAGGGTCGCCCTAGTCCACATCGTCGACCTCGATCTTCTCGCCGGTGACGCGTTGCGACAAAGCGGCGGCCATGAAGCGGTCGAGATCGCCGTCGAGCACGTCGCCGGGCGAGGTGGAGGTCACGCCGGTCCTGAGGTCCTTCACCAGCTGATAGGGCTGGAGCACGTAGGAGCGGATCTGGTGGCCCCAGCCGATGTCGGTCTTGGCCGCGGCGGTGGCATTGGCCTCGACCTCTCGCTTCTGCAGCTCGGCCTCGTAGAGCTTGGCCTTGAGCTGGTTCATCGCCTCGGCGCGGTTCTTGTGCTGCGAGCGCTGATTCTGGCACTGGACGACGATGCCGGTGGGCAGGTGGGTGATGCGCACCGCGCTGTCGGTGGTGTTGATATGCTGGCCGCCCGCCCCCGACGCGCGATAGGTGTCGATCCGAAGCTCGCTCTCGACGACCTCGATGTCGATATTCTCGTCGACCACCGGATAGACCCAGACGCTCGAGAAGCTTGTGTGGCGCCGCGCGTTCGAATCATAGGGGCTGATCCTGACCAGGCGGTGAACCCCGCTCTCGGTCTTGGCATAGCCGTAAGCGTTCTCGCCCTTGATCATGAGCGTCGCCGACTTGATCCCCGCCTGCTCGCCGGCATGATAGTCGACCAGCTCGACCTTCATGCCGTGGCGCTCGGCCCAGCGCGTGTACATGCGCTGCAGCATTTCGGCCCAGTCTTGGCTTTCGGTGCCGCCGGCGCCGGCATTGACTTCGATATAGGTGTCGTTGGCGTCGGCCTCGCCGGCCAGCAAGGCGGCGACCTTGTCGCGCTCGGCGCGCTCGGCGAGCTCGGCCAATGCGGCGACCGCGTCGTCGACCATCGCGGTGTCGTCCTCGGCCTCGGCCATCTCCATCAGCTCGACCGTGTCGGCGAGCTCCTTGCCGATCGCGCGGGTAGCGGCGATCGCCTCGTCGAGCCTGCGCCTTTCGCGCATCACGATCTGCGCCGCCCTGGGATCGTCCCACAATTTCGGATCCTCGACCTGCGCGTCGAGCTCGGCCAGCCGCTTCAGCGCGCGGTCCCAGTCGAGGAACCGGCGCAGGAGATCGAGGGCGGAGCCGATCTGGTCGACATGGGCTTGCGCTTCGGCGCGCATGGGGAACTCCACTGACTGTTCCCCGGCGAAGGCCGGGGTCCAGACTTCTTTTTCTGGACTGGATCCCGGCCTTCGCCGGGAAACGGCCGCGACTTTGTCGCGGCCTAGTAGATGCCGCCCTCCCTTTGCAAGAAGTCGCTGTCGCGGCGGTCGCCGGCGGCGGGGCCGCGGGCGGGGGCTGCGCGGCGGGCACCGGCCTCGACCGCGGCTCGCTCGATCGAGCGCCGCGGCTCGCTTTCGGGCTTGAACGCCTCCCAGATGATCGCCGCGCGCGGATCGTTGGTCGGCCAGGCGCCGTAGACGCGCTGGCCCGAGCGGCGGTCGATGCGGACCATGCGGATGCCGGTCGGCGCGCGGAAGGGGAGGACCGGCATTCCTTCGAAGGCGGTCCGCGCGAACTGGCGGAAGATCGGCGCCGCGAGCGTGCCGCCCTGGGCGTAGCCGCCCATCGGGCGCGGCCGGTCGAAGCCCATATAGACGCCGGCGACGATCTGCGCCGAGCCGCCGACGAACCAGACGTTGGTCGGCCCGGTGGTGGTGCCGGTCTTGCCGAACAAGGGCCGGCCGAGGTCGCGCAGGATGGTGGCGGTGCCGCGCTGGACCACGCCTTCGAGCATATGGACCACCTGATAGGCGGTCATCGGATCCACCACCTGCCGGGTCCGCAAGGGCGGGCGCGGCATCGGCCGGCCGTTCCAGTCGGGCGCGTTGCAGCCCTCGCAGGGGCGGGTGTCGGCGCGCCAGATGACGCGGCCGCGCCGGTCCTGGACATAGTCGATCACGGTCGGGGTCAGCGCCCGGCCCTGATTGGCGAAGGTGGCGAAGGCGTTGACCATCCGCTCGACCGTGGTGTCGCCGGCGCCGAGCGAGATTGCGAGATTGGGGCTGTAGCTGCCGACTCCCATCGCCTCGGAGCGGCGGATGACGTTGGCCATGCCGATCTGGTTGGCGGCGCGCACCGTCATCAGATTGCGCGACTGCTCCAGGCCCCAGCGCATCGTCTGCGGCCCGGAATAGCCGCCCGAGAAATTGCGGAAGCATTTGTTGTTGGCGCAGAACGGGCCGTCGACGATGATCGAGGCCGGAGTCATGCCGGAGTCCAGTGCGGCGGCATAGACGATCGGCTTGAAGGTCGAGCCCGGCTGGCGCAGCGCCTGGGTGGCGCGGTTGAATGGCGAGCCGCGCACGTCCCAGCCGCCCTGCATGGCGAGGATGCGGCCCGAGGCGACCTCCTCGACGACCATCCCGCCCGACACTTCGGGGATGGAGCGCAGGCCCCAGACGTTGCTGGACTCGCCGCCCTCTCGCTCGACCGCGATCACCGCGCCGGGGCGCAGCGCGTTGAAGGCCGAGGTTGCGGTGCCGCGCTTCGGCATCGCCGCGCCGGACGGGTAGAGCACGCCGAGGCTGCCGTCGCTGAAGCCCAGAGCGAGGCTGCCCTGCTCGCGCGAGAGCACCACCGCCGCCCGCCAGCTCGGATAGCCCGGCCCCAGAGCCGAGGCCGCGAGCCGCGAGCGCCAATCCCCTCCAAGCTCGATGCTGAGACCCGGATCGCGCCAGCCGCGCCCGCTCTCGTAGCGCCTGAGGCCGTCCCGCAAGGCGGTCTCGGCCGCCTGCTGCATGCGCGGATCGTAGGAGGTGCGCACCCAAAGGCCGCCGCCATAGACGCTGTTCGGGCCGCGCGCCGCGGTCTCGCCGTAGCGGTCGATGAGGACGCGGCGGACCTCCTGCATATAATAGCCGCCGACGTTGCGGACGATGTCCTGGCTGCCGCGCACCGTGGCCATGGGCTGGCCGGCCGCCTCGTCATGCTGGGCCTGGGTAATGAAGTTGTTGCGGAGCATCTCGCTCAGCACGAAATTGCGCCGCTCGAGCGCCGCTTCCGGGCGGCGGACCGGATCGTAATTGGACGGGCTCTTGGGCAGGGTCGCGAGGAAGGCGCATTCGGCAAGCGTGAGCTGGCCGACATCCTTGTTGAAATAGGCGCGCGCCGCCGCCTGCACGCCATAAGCGTTCCGCCCCAGGAAGATCTGGTTGAGATAGAGTTCGAGGATCTGCTCCTTGGTGAGCGTCGCCTCGATCCGCCGCGCGAGGAAGGCCTCGCGGATCTTGCGGCCGATCGAATATTCGTCGCCGACGAAGAAGATCTTGGCGACCTGCTGGGTGATGGTCGAGCCGCCGCGGGCGCGCTCGCCGCTGCCCGATTTGGCGACATAGTCCCAGACCGCGCCGGCCATGCCGGGATAATCGAGCCCGCCATGATCGAAGAAGGTCCGGTCCTCGGCGGCGAGGAAGGCGTTGATCAGCCGCGCCGGGAATTCGTTATAGGCGAGCTGGACGCGGCGTTCGCGGGCGAAGCTTTGCACCGGCTCGCCGTTGATGTCGCGCACGTAGCTCGGCAAAGGCGGCTCGTAATGGAGCAGGCTTTCGGGCGACGGCAGGTCGCGCGCGAACATCACCCAGAGCAATGCATAGAGGAGGAAGGGCAAGGAGAGGATGATCAGGATCACCTTGCCCCACCAGCGCCGCCACAGCCATTTGACTCCCGCCAGCACGCCGCCCAGCACCGCTGCGACGGGCGCGAGAATTGCCCGGAAAAAGCCGCCCGCCGATTCGAAGGCGCCGCCGAAGCGGCCCCGGTCCCGGCGGATGACGATACGCTCTGAAGCCTGCTCGCTGGTCATCGGCGCGGGTCTAGCCGAAGCTTAAGGGCAGGTGAAGGCGTTCGCTGCGCGCTGCCCGGTGGGCGGCCGGGATTCGCGCTAGCGGCAGGCGACGGCACCCAAAGCGGCGATCACAGGGCGCGAGACGCGCGGGTCGGGCAGCGGACGGCGGTCGACCCGGCCGTCGGCATGATAATTGGTGCGGCCGGTGAGGGCGAAGGTCTGATCGACGCAGTTGAACGCCCAGAGCGTCATCGAATAACGGTGCATGATCGATTGATCGGCGCTGTGATCGCCGCGCACCCACAGCCGGCGCATCTCGGAGCCCTCGCTTTGGTCGCTCGAGCGCACGGCATAGACATTCCCGCTCGTATCGGTGGCGACGTAGCTCCAGGCCGAGTCCGGGAAGAGCGGCGGCGCGGGAGGGGCGCGCGCCTCCTCCTCCGCCGGCGAGGGGATCGGCTGATAGTCTCGGCGGCCCGTCTCCGGCTCCGGCCGGGCGGGGACAGGCGCCGCGGGCGCGGCGACGGCGGGAGCAGCCTGGTTGAAGGGCGGCACGCGAGCGGCGGCGACGTCACGTTCGGATTCGTCGGCGCCGCGCCGCAGCAGGATGAGGACGAGCGCGGTCGCCGCGACAAGCAGGCTCGCGCCGATCAAGAGGAGCCAGGGCCCATTGCCGTGCGACCAGGATCGCGGCGCAGGCGCCGGCGGGCGCGGGCGGCGGGGGGCCGGCGGCGCGGCCTGCGCGGCGGCGATCCGGGCCGCCTCGGCCTGCGCCTGCCGCTCCCAGTCCGGCGCGGCGGGCGGCGGCGGCGCGGGCGGCGGACGCTCGCGGCGCATCTTCTCCAGCTCGGCGCCGGTCTGCCTGAGCTGGCTCGTATGGCCCTCCTGGGTGGCGCGATATTCCTCCACCTGGCCCTCGAGCATGATCCGGCGCGCATTCTCCTCGGCGAGCCGCTTGCGCAGATCCGGCCCCGCCGACGCGGCGAGCAGCTCGACGGCCCTTGGCATGAGCGGGTCGTCGCGATGGCTGACGAGCCAGGCCTGCCAGCTGTCCGTGGCCGCGGCCCGCTCGCAGCGGACGAAGTCGGCGAGGCCGGGCCGGCCTACGATCCGGCCGATCCGTTCGAGCATCTGCAGCCAGGCTTCGTTCGCGCCATCGAGCGCACCTTCGAAAATGTCGGCGGTCTGCACCGCCTTGAAGCCCATCGGCAGCTGGCAGGGCGCGATCCGCGCCGAGACCAGGCAATCGCGGTCGCGCCCGACCAGCGCCTCCTCGCGCACCCAGTCGCTCGCCGCCGATTGGGGCGACCACAAGACCAGTACCGCCGCGGCCTCGTGGATCTCGCGCTCGATCTCCTTGTCGAAGCGCACCCCGAGCTCGAGCCGCGCGTCGAACCAGACCGCAAGCCGCAGCGCCGCCAATGCATCGTGGACCGCCACGCACAGCGGACGGTCCTCGCGCTTGTAGCTCAGGAAAACGTCCGCCATCCCACCCCCGTCGCGGTGCATGATGATGACTCCGATCGCCGCGACTTGCAATCGGCGCCCGCCGCAGCACGCGATCGAGCGGTGGACTCCGCGGGTCCGGTCGCGGTCGTCTCCGCCGCGGCTTCAGGCGGCACAGGTGCTTGAGGTTCCCCGGAATTTCCCTTAATCCGGGCAGCCGGATCGGGGGGCCTCATGATGCGAACCATTCTCCTGGCGGCGTGCAGCTTCTCGCTCGGCGGCTGCACCACCCTCGCTTCCTCCTTCGTCACCGCATATGGCCCGCAGACGGTGATGACCGCCGGCGGCTATCGGGACTGGACGGAAGGTCCGGGGCGGTGGCGGGTGAGCGCCAAGGCGAACGGTATGGTGGAGCAGGATTTCGCGCAGCACATGGCCGTATTCCGCGGCGCCGTGCTGGCCAAGGCGGCGGGCTTTTCCTATCTCCAGATCGTTTCCTTCCGGGGCAGGCAGCGCATGGTCGGCGGCATGCGCGGGATCCAGGACGTGACCTTCCGCTTCGCCGGCGCGCACGAGGCAGATGCGCCGCTCGCCTGCGAATCTCCGCCCCTGACCCAGTCGAGCTGCCGGACGGTCGGCGTCGACGCCACCCTCGCCTTGCTCGGCCCCGCCCTGAACCAAAGCCCCGCCCAGATCGAGGCGGAAGTGGCGGCCGCCAGGGCCTCGCCGCCGCGCGCGAGCTGATGAGGCCGACAATTACGGGGACACTATACTTAATTGCCACTGCCCAGGGAATTAAGTATAGTGTCCCCGTAACTTTCTCGGGCAGGGTCGAATTAAGTATAGTGTCCCCGTAACTAGGCGCCGCCGCGGCGGGGGAGGAGGCGCCGTGCGAAATGGGCCTCGACCGCGCGTTTCATGCCTTCGGCGATCTCCTGCGTCCCCCGGGCCGAGGTGATGTAGGCGGTGTCGGTCTCGTTGGTGAGATAGCCCGATTCGAACAGGATCGAGGGGATGTCCGGGGCCTTGAGCACGATGAAGGCGGCGAAGCGGTGCCAGATCGGGCGGAAGGGGAAAACGGGACCGGCCTCGCGGTAGAGCAGTCTCGCGAATTCGGCGGAGACGTCCATGCTCTCGCGCCGGGCGAGGTCGATCAGGATCAGATTGACGTTCGGATCGGGGCTGAGCTGGGCGCCGCCCAGGGCGTCCGAGGCATTCTGGCGCTGCGCGAGCAGGGTGGCCTCGCGATCTGAGGCGACTTCGGACAAGGTGTAGATGGTGGCGCCCCGCGCCAGGTCGTTTTCGGGCGCGGCGTCGGCGTGGATCGAGATGAACAGGTCCGCGTCGAGCCGGCGGGCGATGCGGTAGCGGTCCTCGAGCACCAGATAGCGGTCGTCGTCGCGGGTCAAGGCGACGCGCACGCGGCCCGAGGCGGCGAGCGCGTCGCGCATCGCGCGGCCGAGCGCCAGCGTTATGTCCTTCTCGGGCCGGTCGCTGAAGGGCGAGGCGGCGCCGGGATCCTGCCCGCCATGGCCCGGATCGATGACGACGAGCGGCGGATTGGTGCCGCGCGCCGGAGTCACGGGCGGGAGCGGCCCGTGCTCGTCGGCGCGCAACGGCTCGACCGCGATGGTGACGCCCTGCCCAGGCGCCGCCGCGGGCGCGGGCGCGGGCCAGAACAGCGCCAGCAGCAAATAGAGGAGCCAGTCCATCGCGCCCATTCTGCCGTCCGCCAAGCGGCCGGGTCCAGCGAAAAGGGTCAAAAACCCCCATTTGCCGCCGCGCGGCGGTTGTAGCGGGCGGCTCCAGATGCTAGCTGCATGAAATCGCAGCCCCGACGGGCGCGATTTGAATTGCGCCGGCCTCGCGCCGGCCCGCTAGGTTGACGCTGTATGTGGCATTTTTCCTCCAGGCTGACGCGCCGCCTTCATGGCGACGGCGGGCTTGGCGGACTTCGCTTGGCCCCGGTGGCCGGCGTGTCCCGTCCAGCAGACGCACATTTCTATCTTTCAACCCGGACATCCGACGCGCGTGCGCAGTCCGCCGCGCGGCCGTCCATATTCGAGCGCGTGCACCTTCTCTTTTTCGGGCCCACCCCAACAAAGCGTTGCTTTGACGGGAACCCCGGGGGCGGCGTGCGCGCGTGGAGTGACCTTAATGACCATGCGCATGCTGATCGACGCGCGCCACCAGGAAGAGACCCGGGTGGCCGTGATCAAGGGAAATCGGATCGAGGAATTTGATTTCGAATCCGCCGAGCACAAGCAGCTCAAGGGAAATATCTATCTAGCCAAGGTGACGCGGGTCGAACCGTCGCTGCAGGCGGCGTTCGTCGATTATGGCGGCAATCGCCACGGCTTTTTGGCCTTTTCCGAAATCCACCCCGATTATTACCAGATTCCGCGCGAGGATCGCGAGGCGCTGCTCCGCGAGGAAGCCGAGCATGCCGAGGAGGAGGAGCGCCTGCGCGCCGCCGAATATGACGGCGATTATGACGACGACCATATCGTCGAGGCCGAGGAAGAGCCGATTGAAGCCGAGACGCTGACCGCCGACGGCGAGGAGCCCGGCGAAGGCGAAGGCGAAGGCGAGGACGAGACGCCGCCGGCGCCGCCCGAGGAAGCCGAAAGCGCGTCGGAGGAAAGCGCCGTGGAGACGCTGAGGCGCAAGCGCCAGAATCTCAGGCGCCGCTACAAGATCCAGGATGTGATCCGGCGTCGCCAGGTGCTACTCGTCCAGGTCGTCAAGGAGGAGCGCGGCAACAAGGGCGCGGCCCTCACGACCTATCTCAGCCTCGCCGGCCGCTATTGCGTGCTGATGCCCAATACCTCGCACGGCGGCGGGATCAGCCGGAAAATCTCCAACGGCGCCGACAGGAAGCGGCTGAAGCAGATCATGGCCGATCTGTCGCTGCCCTCGACCATGGGCTGCATCGTGCGCACCGCGGGGCTCTCGCGCACCAAGGTCGAGATCAAGCGCGACTTCGACTATCTCGCCCGGCTCTGGGACGAGATCCGCGAGAACACGCTGAAGAGCGAGGCGCCGGCGCTGATCTACCAGGACAGCGACCTCATCAAGCGCGCCATCCGCGACATCTACAACAAGGATATCGACGAGGTGATCGTCGAGGGCGCCGACGGCTATCGCGACGCGCGCCAGTTCATGAAATTGCTGATGCCGAGCCACGTCAAGCGGGTGACGGACTATGCCGACCCGGTGCCGCTGTTCCAGCGCTACGGCGCCGAGGACCAGCTCAACGCCATGTACCAGCCGCTCGTCCAGCTGAAATCGGGCGGCTATGTGGTGATCAACCCGACCGAGGCTTTGGTCTCGATCGACATCAACTCGGGCCGCTCGACCCGCGAGCACAATATCGAGCAGACCGCTTTTTCGACCAATATCGAGGCGGCGCACGAAATCGCCCGCCAGCTCAGGCTCAGGGACATGGCGGGCCTCGTCGTGATCGACTTCATCGACATGGAATCGAACGGCCACATCCGCAAGGTCGAGAAAGCGATGAAGGACGCGCTCAAGAACGACCGCGCCCGCATCCAGGTCGGCCGCATCTCGAGCTTCGGGCTGATGGAGATGAGCCGCCAGCGGCTGCGCACCGGCGTGCTCGAAGCCTCGACCCGGCCCTGCCTGCATTGCGAGGGCTCGGGGCTGATGCGCACCGCGTCTTCCGCCGGTCTTTCGGCGCTGCGCATGCTCGAGGACGAGGCCGGCCGCGGCCGCGGCTCCAGGATCGTGCTGCGCGCGGGCCGTGAGGCGGCGGTCTACCTGCTCAACAAGAAGCGCGCGGAGATCGGCGAGGTCGAGGCGCGCTACGGCGTGATGATCGAGGTGCTGATCGACGAGAGCCTCGAAGGCGCGCGGATGAACGTCGAATCGCACGGGCCCCCGCCCGCCGAGCGGCCACGCCCCGCGGCGCCCGCCCCGGCCGTGGAGGACGAGGAGGACCTTCTCGACGAGGAGTTCGAGGAGGAGGACGAGGAAGAACCGGAGGCCGAGGCCGAGGCCGAGGACGAGCCGCGCGAGCCGCGCCGGCGCGCCGAGCGCGGCGAGCGGGCGGAGCGCGACGGCGAGGGCCGCAAGCGCCGCCGCCGCCGCGGCCGCCGCGGCGGCCGCCGCCGCGAGCCCGGCGAGCCCGGGGAGGGCGGCGAGGGCGAGGCCCAGGCCGACGAGGCGATTGCCGGCGAGGAAGCGCAAGCGGAGGCGCCCGCGGCCGCCGAGGAGGAAGGCGCCGAGCCCGCCCGCAGGACCCGCCGCCGTCCCCGCGCCCGCAAGCGCGGCGAGGATGAGGCCGCCGAGGCCGAGGCCCCGCCCGCCGAAGCAACGGCCGAGGCCGAGCCCGAGCCCGCCCCGGAACCGCCCGCCGAGGAGGAGGCGCCCAAGCCGAAGCCGACCCGTGGCCGCCGCAAGAAGGCCGATGCTTCCGTCGAGGTCCCGGCCGAGGCCGCCGTCGGCACGCCCGTAGCCGAGACGCCGACTCCGGAGGCCGCCAACGACGCCGCGCCGCCCAAGCGGCGCCGCTCGAAAGCCGCGCCGAAAGCCGTAGCCGCCGAAGCCGCGCCCGCCGACGAGGGCGGCGACGACGAGGGCGTCAACGAGGACGGTTCGCCGCGCCGGGGCTGGTGGCAGCGCACCTTTGGCGCCTGACTTCATCTGGGGTTCAGGCGTTGAGTTGGAGATCGAGCGGGATGGCTGAGGCTTCCTTCAGGACGCACCGGACAGCGACCTTGCTCGCCCGGCTGCTGATGCTGCTCGCGATCAGCTTCGCTGCGGGCATCCAGCCGGCCGCGGCGCAGGCTGTGCTGCGCGATGCCGAGACCGAGGCGCTGCTGCGCGAGATTTCGCGGCCGCTGATCATCGCCGCGGGCCTGCAGCCCGAAAACGTGCAGGTGGTCCTGCTCGGCAATCCCGAGATCAACGCCTTCGTCGCCGGCGGCCAGATCGTCTATCTCCATTCGGGCCTGTTTACCGCCGCCGCCAACGTCAACGAGGTGCAGGGCGTCATCGCCCACGAGCTCGGCCACATCACCGGCGGCCATATCCTGCGCATCCACGAAGGCGCGCAGCAGGCGACCGGGATCATGATCCTTTCGCTGCTGCTCGGCGCCGCGGCGATCGCGGCGGGCGGCGGCGAGGCAGGCATGGGCATCATCGCCGCCGGCCAGCAGGCGGCGATGGGCCGTTTCCTCTCCTTCACCCGCATCCAGGAGAATAGCGCGGACCAGGCCGGCGCCCTCTATCTCAGCCGCGCCGGGATCAGCGGGCGGGGCTCGCTCGCTTTCTTCGAGCGGCTGCAGAATATCGAATTCCGGATGGGGATCGCGCAGGAGAACAGCTACCAGCGCACCCACCCGCTCAACGCCGAGCGGATCGCCGTGCTCCAGACCAATTACCAAAGCGATCCGGCCTGGGACCGGCGGACCGATCCGGCGCTGGAGGCGCGCTTCCAGCGGGTCAAAGCCAAATTGTCGGGCTATGTCGACGATCCCGCTCTGGTGCTGCGCCGCTATCCGCCGAGCGACCGTACCGTCCCCGGCCATTATGCCCGCGCTTACGCCTATCACCGCTCCGGCCATCCCGACGAAGCCAATCGCGAGGTCGCGGCGCTGGTCGCGATCGCGCCGCACGATCCCTATTTCCTCGAACTTCGGGGCCAGGTGCTGCTCGAATCCGGCCATGCCGCGGACGCGGTGATCGCGCTGCGCGAGGCCGTCGCCCGCTCGGGCGACCAGCCGCTGATCGCCGCCTTGCTCGGCCATGCCCTGATCTCGACCGAGGATCCGGCCAATTTCGAGGAGGCCAAGCGGGTGCTGCGCATCGCCGTCGGCCGCGACAACACCAACCCCTTCGCATGGTATCAGCTCGGCATCGTATACGACCGCGAGGGCGACGAGGCGCGCGCCGCGCTCGCCACCGCCGAGCGCTACAATCTGATCGGCCAGCCGCAATTCGCTCTGCCCAATGCGGAGCGGGCGATGATGGGCCTGCCGGTCGGGACGCCGGACTGGATTCGGGCGCAGGACATTTCGATGGTCTCGCGCAACGCCGTCCAGCGCCAGCGCGGCGGGCGGAACCGCTGATGGCGGAAGCGGCGGGGGGCCCGGCCCCCGGGGGCTGGAAGATGGGCCTGGCCGCAGCGGCCGGCGGCGTGCTGATCGGCGGCCTGGCGGTCGCGCTCTATTACGGCGTTCGCGTGCCCGGCCGTGAAGAGACCGAGGCGATCGTCCACAATTACATCCTCGAGCATGGCGAGCTGCTGCCCAAGGCAATGGAGCGGCTCGAGCAGCGCCAGGCCTCCTCGGCGGTGTCGCGGCAGCGGGCCGCGTTCGAGCGCCCCTGGCACAGCGCCTGGGCCGGCGCCGCCGATGGGGACGTCGTCCTCGTCGAATTCTTCGATTATGCCTGCTCCTATTGCCGCGTCTCCAACCCCGTCGTCGAGCGGCTGCTGAGGGAGGATCCGCGGCTGAAGGTGGTCTGGCGGGAGCTGCCTGTGCTGGGGCCGGACAGCCAGGCCGCGGCCTATGTCAGCCTCGGCGCCGCGCGCCAGGGCCGCTTCCGCGCCTTTCACGACCGCATGTTCGCGCTTGGCCGGCCGAGCGAAGGCGTCGTCGTCCAGGCGGTGCAGGAGACCGGCGTCCGGCGCGAGGCCGAGAATGCCGAGGCCCGCGCCGAGCTGTCCCGCAATATCCAGCTGGCCCGCTCGATCGGCGCCACCGGGACGCCGACCTTCGTCGTCGGCGACCAGGTGCTGCAGGGCGCGGTCGGCTATGACGCGCTCAAGGCGGCGATCGCCCAGGCGCGGGCGCGGCGGCGGAGCTAGAGACGGTTCGACCGGATTGAATCGTCATTCCAGCGAAAGCTGGAATCTCCCTTCTTGAATGCGCTGGAAGGAAAGAGATTCCAGCTTTCGCTGGAATGACGGTAAATGGGGACAGTATGGAATGACGGTAAATGGGGACAGTATATATTTTTTCGCCCGCGGCCTCGGCCCCGCTCACGCTTCGCGCCGAAAAATATATACTGTCCCCATTTATCCCGGCGCGCGCGGTCTCGGGACAAGAAGTCACGGCGGGTCTCCACGAGATCCCGGCCTTCGCCGGGATGACGGGCAGGGCTCAGCCTTTGAAGCCCTGCGCCACCACATACCATTCGGACGAGCCCTTGCGGCTGGCCGGCGGCTTGGCGTGCTTGACGGTGGCGAAGCGGCGCTTCAATTCGGCGACCAGGGCGGAATCGGCGCCGCCCGCCAGAACCTTGGCGACGAAGGCGCCGCCGGGCTGGAGGATGCCGGCGGCAAAGTCGAGCGCGGCTTCGACGAGGCCCATGGTGCGCAGGTGATCTGTCTGCGGATGGCCGACCGTGTTGGAGGCCATGTCGGAGAGGACGAGATCGGCGGGGCCGCCGAGCGCCTCGCGGAGCCGGTCCGGGGCGGCATCGTCCATGAAATCCATCATCAGGATGGTCGCGCCCTCGACCGGGTCGGTGGGCAAGAGGTCGATACCGACGATCATTGCCTGCGGCAGGCGCTGGCGGGCGACCTGGGTCCAGCCGCCGGGCGCGATGCCGAGGTCGACGATCCTCCTGGCGCCCTTGAGGAAGCCGAAGCGCTCGTCGAGCTCGATCAATTTATAGGCGGCGCGCGAACGATAGCCCTCCGCCTTGGCGCGCTTCACATAGGGGTCGTTGAGCTGGCGCTCGAGCCAGCGGGTCGAGCCGATCTTGCGGCCCTTCGCGGTCTTGACGCGGGTGCGAAGGCCGCTGTTGGCGCTGGTTGGGGGGCGGGTCATGTTCGAAATCCTCCCCGGAACGAGGGGGACCATGCGAAGCATGGTGGAGGGGAAAACGGACTCCGAGCCGTCCCCTCCACCACGTCGCTGCGCGACGCGGTCCCCCTCCCCGTTCCGGGGAGGATCTTTTTCACAGCAAATGCCCGTCCCTCGCCATGAGCGAGCGCAATATGCCTTCGCGAATGCCGCGGTCGGCGACGCCCAGTGTCTCGGCCGGCCAGATGTCCATGATCGCCTCGAGGATCGCGCAGCCGGCGACGACGAGGTCGGCGCGTTCCTGGCCGATGCAGGGGAAGGTGGCGCGGCCGGCATGGTCCATGGCCGACAAGGTGGCGCTGACCTCGCGCATCGCGGCGGCGGGCATCTTGAGGCCGTCGACGGCACGGCGGTCGTAGCTCGGCAAGGCGAGGTAGACGCTGGCCAGGGTGGTGACCGTGCCGCTGGTGCCCATCAGGCGGATGTCGTCCTTCTTCTCGGGCAGCAATTCGGTGAAATGGCGGAAGGCGTGGCGGACGCGCTCGCGCATCCGCCCGTAGGCGGCGAGCCGCTCCTCGACGGTGGCGAAGTCGCGGCCCTCGCTCTCGGTGAGCGAGGCCACGCCCCAGGGCGCGCTCCACCAGCATTTGATCCTGGGCTCGCCCCGGTCGGTGTCGATCAGCACCAATTCGGTGGAGCCGCCGCCAATGTCGAAGATCAAGGCGGGGCCGTCGCCGGGCTCGAGCAGCCGGTGGCACCCCAACATGGCGAGGCGCGCTTCCTCCTCCGGCGCGATGATCTCGAGGCAGATGCCGGTCTCTCGCCGCACCCGCTCGACGAAATGGCGGCCGTTGACCGCGCGGCGGCAGGCCTCGGTGGCGACCGAGCGGGCCAGGCTGACTCGGCGGCGGCGCAATTTCTCGGAGCAGACGGAGAGCGCGGCGACGGCGCGGTCCATCGCGCCCTCGCTGATCTTGCCCGATGTCGCCATGCCCTCGCCCAGGCGGACGACGCGCGAGAAGGCGTCGATGACGGTGAAGCCGTCCTCGGTGGGGCGGGCGACGAGCAGCCGGCAATTGTTGGTGCCGAGATCGATCGCGCCATAGGTATGGCGCGGCGTCCAGCGCCGGCCTGAATTCGGGTCCTGGGGATGCTCCTCCGCCGGTCCCGGAGCCGGCGCCTGCGGAGCCTGAACGGCTTGCTGCGGCATCGATGCGGACTTCTCGTTATGTTTTCGTTTCGGGCAAGCCGAAGCCGCCCTGACTTGGGTCCTTTGTACATGAGGGGGCGGGAGGCGGCAAGGACGGGTGGTTAACCGTGCTTCGGATCCCATCCGGCGACGATCTTCGAGCCGCCCGCTCTATCCCAACGGCACGACCCGGACCGGCCCGGGCGCGAACCAGATCTGGAGCGTGATCAGCGTGTTACCGCTAGGCCTGCCGCCCATCTGGCGGAACTGAAACCTCGGCGACGTCATCATTGCGTTGATGATCGCGGTCAATCTTTCGCCATTGTCGCAAGACCAGAGGTCGAAGCAGCGAACACTGTTGTCGCCGGCCGGCACATTTCCTTGCGGCGAAACGATCGTGGCGGATGTGACATTGAACCGTTGCCGATGGGGCAGGATATTGGACCGGAGGGTTCCAGCCAGGGCCCGAGCCGGACCGAGCTGCGACGGTTCGGCGATGTGGATCACGATATGGACTTCGCTCATCCCCCTGGTCATCGGCGGCCCTCGATAGGGTTCCGCCTGCGGGGCGGCCGCTGGCGCCGGCGCTGCCTTGGGGGGTTCAAGCCGAGCCGGGGTCTTTTCCATGGGAGGCGGCGCCTGGGCTGGGGCCAGTGTCCCGGACTCGGCGGCGGCGACGGCGGCGGGGAGTAGTCGGGCCGTATTGCTCGCCTCCCGGAGCAAGTTCCGCAGCCGGCCGCGCGCGGCCGGACTGTCGTCGAGGTCCGGCAGCAAGTCGCGCGCCTGCCTCAGCGTCCCGCTGAGCTCGGCGACCTGCCTTTCGAGCTCCGCCTTTTGCGCGCGCTCTTCTTCGCGATCCTGGTAGAGATAGACGCTGACGCTGACGAAGCCGAGGATCACGGCGAGCAGGCCGAACAGGAAGAAAGGCCGGCTGCGCCGCGACGCGCGCTCGATCCCGGCGATCAGAGCGAGAGCGTCCTCCCGGTCCGGCTTCCCCGGTTCAGGGTTCACGGCGCGGCCCTACCCCGGTCAGGTTGCGCACGATGTCCTCGATCAGGTTGAACGACTTGTTCAGGAAATAGGCGATGCGGCTGCCGGAAATGGCCGAGACGCCGGTCGCGCCAAAGATCAGGCCCATTTCGGCCGGGGTGACCGCCCCCGAGCTGAACATCAAATAGGCGGCGTAGATCAGGAGCACAAAAGACGCCGCCGCGCTCATCAGGTAGATGATGCGCTCCGCCTGGAACATCCGCATCAGGCGTTCCAGCGCGTCCAGCGTTTGCGCTATGCTTTCCTTGTCGCCCGGCTGCACACCGGTTTCCTTCCCCCGGAGGTCACGGGGAGACTAGGCTACAAGCTATACGAGAACAATAGTTTGCTTGAAAGAACCTGGACTCTGGCGTGCCGCGGCGCCTGCAGCGCCCCCGGGAAACCGGCGCGGCGATGAGGGCGAAGACAGGCGCGTTGACAGGTCCGGCCCCCCTGCCTATCTCGCGGCCCTCCCGGCTGCCCCGTCGTCTAACGGTAAGACTACGGACTCTGAATCCGTCTATCGAGGTTCGAATCCTCGCGGGGCATCCATTTTCCGGCCTTCAATTTCTCTTCTCCGCCGCCCACTTAAGGCATAAGCTCCGTTCGAATTCGGGACTTTTGGGAAAGGGGCCGTCATGCGCCGTTCGCTCGCTATCTTCGCGCTGATCGGGATGGGAGCGTCCGCGCCCGCCTGGGCCGATGTCACCGTTCGCTACCGGGCCGTGATGCCGCCGACGGCGCCCGCGCAGGCGCGGGAGAATGCGCCGGGACTGACCATAACGGCCGATGATGGAGGCCAGGCGCGGATCGAAATCTCCGGCCCCGGCGGCGGTCCGTCCGGCGCGCGGCCGCCGGGCATAGCGCTGATCACCCGCCAGGGCGTGACCTATGTCGCGCTCAACGGGCCGCAGCCCGGGCAGCAGATCGTCGCGCGCCTCGACGACGCGCTCGCCCTGCTCACGCCGGTGGCAAGCGGCCTCGCCGCCGGCTCGGCCCGCAGCGGCGTGCAGCAGATGATGGCGCAGCGCGCCGAGGTCGTGCCCGGCGGCGCCGAAACCGTGGCCGGCGTGCGCGGCGACCTCTACCGCGTCGTCATCGTCAGCGGCGAGACGCGCAGCCCTGCGGTCGAGATCGTCCTGTCGGGCGACGCCAGGCTGGCGCCGGCCGGGCGCGAGCTGGTGCGGCTGCTCGAGTCGCTGCGGCCGACGCTGGCCGCCGTTATGGGCGGGGAGCCGCCGCCGTTCGCCTCGATCCGCACGCTGCTCGCGCGCGGCACGCCGCTCAGGATCTCCGACAAGCTCGTCCTCGACTCGTTCAGCAACGAGGATGTGGCCGCCAGCCGGTTCGACCTGCCCGGGCCGGTCATGACCCGCGAGCAGCTCCAGCAGATCATGGGCGCGATGATGGGCGGCGGACCTCCCGCCGGCGCCGGGACCGCGGCGCCGGCGCCGGCGCCTGCCCCGCCGGCGGGCGCTCCGCCCAATCCGCAATGACCCGCTGGCCCGGGCGAACGCGTCGGACGATACCGATATTATGATCGACGACCTACAAGAAGCGGCCAATGACACCTATCCTGACTGAGGCGCTGGCGGCGGCCGCGCCGCTCAGAGCCGCGGGCAGGGTCGCCGACTATATCCCCGCGCTGGCGCGGGTCGATCCGGCCAGGCTCGGCATCGCCTTCCCCGGCGCGGACGGCGTCGTGCACGGCGCGGGCGATTGCGACGAGCCTTTCTCGATCCAGTCCATCTCCAAGCTCTTCACGCTGGCGCTGGCGCTCGACAAGGTCGGAACCGGCTTGTGGGAGCGGGTCGGGCGCGAGCCTTCCGGGAGCGCGTTCAACTCGATCGTCCAGCTGGAGACCGAGAAGGGCATCCCCCGCAATCCGCTGATCAACCCCGGCGCGATCGTGGTCACCGACGCGCTGATCGGGGAGGGCGGCGCGGACGCGGCGATCGAGGCCCTGCTCGCCTTGCTCCGCGAACAGGCGCGCGACGGAAGCATCATGGTCGACGAGGAGATGGCGGCCTCGGAGAGCGAAACCGGCGCGCGCAACCGCAGCCTCGCCTGGTTCATGCGCAATTTCGGCAATCTGGCAAATCCGGTCGAGACCGTGCTCGGCGCCTATTTCAGGCAGTGCGCGGTGGCGATGTCGTGCCGCCAGCTCGCCCGCGCCGGCCTGTTCCTGGCGTTCGACGGCCGCGACCCGGAAACCGGCGCAATCGTCTGCCCCTCGCACCGGGCGCGGCGGATCAACAGCGTGATGATGCTGTGCGGCCATTACGACAATTCGGGCGAGTTCGCCTTCCGCGTCGGCCTCCCCGGCAAGAGCGGCGTCGGCGGCGGCACCCTCGCCATCGCGCCCGGCCACGGCGCCATCGCCGCCTGGTCGCCGGCGCTCAACGAAGCGGGCACGAGCGCGGCGGGAGCGGCGGCGCTCGAGGCCCTCGTGGAGCGGACGGGCTGGTCGGTCTTCTTCTGATTCTCTTCGTCACCCTGAACTTGATTCAGGGTCCAGGGACACCCTGGCCGCGAGAGGCTTCGCAATCCGTGTTCATGGATCCCGGATCAAGTCCGGGATGACGAAGGGGGGATCATTTCGTCGGTGCAAGCGTCGACTTTGTCGATGTTTCGTATTGCTCGTCGAAACATGCGCGGCGATTGTCGCATGGCGGATGCGGACTTGGGGGCTTCTGGCTATCCCGAATTCAGCGGCACCGAACCGGGGTCGCATGAACCAGGAGAACGACCATGACCGCCGATTCCTTCCGCAACATCTCGACCGGCATCGCCGCACTGTTCGTCAGCATGCTGCTGGTCGCCGCCAGCACCTCCACCCCTTACATCGTCTGACGCGCAATGCGCCAAGACCGGAGGCCGGGGAGCGGCGGAAGGTCCTTCCAGCAGGGAGGTTCGAAACGCCGCCCCCGGTCGTCAACGACCTAGAGACTCATTCCATTCCCAAAGCGGCCTTCGTCGCCGCGACATAGCTCGGACCGACCTGCACTTCGGCGCCGTCGACGAGCACCAGGGCGAGGGAACGGCCCTCCCTTTTCACCTCCACCACGCGGTCCGGCCGCACGAAGGCGGAGCGGTGCACGCGCAGCAGCGCCGAGCCCGCCAGCCTCTCCTCGAGCGCCGCCATGGTGATCCTCAGCAAATGACTCCTCAGCTCCGTGTGGAGCAGCACATAATCGCGCGCCGCCTCGATCCAGCCGATCGCGTCCAGCGGCACGCGGCGCTGGCCGTGGCGCTCGGGGATCCAGAAGCCGTCGTCGCCCGGCGGCTGCACGGCGCCGCTGCCGCGCAAGGCGGCGACTTCCGCCTCGAGCTCGGCGGCGCGCTCGGTGGAGCTGCGCTGGGCCCGGCGGCGCCGCGCGCGGTCGACGGCCTGGCGCAGCCGGTCGAAGCGGACCGGCTTCAGCAGGTAATCGGCGGCGTCGACCTCGAAGGCGTCGGGCGCATAATGTTCGTGGGCGGTGACGAAGACCAATTCGGGCCTTGGATCGACGTCGATGTCGGCGGCGGCGCGCAGCCCGGTCTTGCCCGGCATCTGGATGTCCATGATGACGAGATCGGGCTTGAGCTCGCGGATCCGCTCCAGCGCCTGGTTGCCGTCCGCCGCGCGGCCGACCACCTCGACGCCCTCGATATCGGCGAAGAAGGCGCTGAGCCTGTCCAGCGCCAGCGATTCGTCGTCAACCAGCAATACGCGCATCGACTCAGAGCCCCCCGAACCAGCGGCTTAGCTTTCGGGCGCGAGGCGGCTCAAGTCAATCATTCCTCCCCGGAACGGGGAGGGGGACCGCGGCGCGAAGCGTCGTGGTGGAGGGGACGGCTCGGAGTCCGTCGACCCCTCCACCGTGCTTCGCACGGTCCCCCTCCCCGTTCCGGGGAGGATTTCCTACGGCGCCAGCTGGACGTCGGGGATGGAGATGGTGGCGACGAAGCGCTCGCCGTTGGCGCCGGCGGTCAGCGAGGCGCGCTTGCCGAACACGGCCCGCAGGCGGTGGCGGACGTTGTCGAGGCCGACTCCGGCGCCCTCGGCGCCGGGCAGAGCGTCCGGTGCCCCCCCGGTCAGGCAGTTGGAGACGGTGATGCGCAGCGCGCCGCCGGTCAGCTTGGCGTCGATCGCGATCTCGACCGGCGCGCTCGAACGGGCGACGCCGTGCTTCACCGCATTTTCGACGAGCGGCTGAACAAGGAAGCTCGGCACCAAAGCGGCGCAGGCATGGTCCTCGCAATCGATTCTCACGCCGAGCCGGTCGCCGAAGCGCACGCTCTCTATGGCGAGATATTCCTCGGTCAGCGCCAATTCCTCGTCGAGCGGGACGAGTTCGGCGGGGTCGGCGTTCAGCGAGGTGCGCAGGAAGCTCGAAAGCTTGCCGGTCATCGCCTCCGCATCCTTGTTGCGGTTGGTGACGATGAGCGCGGAGATCGAGTTGAGCGCGTTGAACAGAAAATGCGGATTGAGCTGGTAGCGCAGCGCCGCGAGCTGGGCCTGCTGGGCGGCGAGATTGGCCTCGGCGAGCCGGCGCTCCTGCTGGAGCCCGGCGCGGCGGGCGTAATTGACGTGGAACAGGATCATGTTGACCCCGAAGACGAGAATGTAATTGAGCATCGAGGTGTAAGCGCGGCCGAAATCGGCGGGCAAATTGGCCCATGTCTGCATGACATTATTGGCGATCCAGCCCTGGAAGATCAGGTCGAAGATCGTGTTCACCGCGGCGAAGGCGAGCACCGCGGCCGCCCGAATCGGAACCCGCCAGTGATAGGCCATGCCGATCGTCGGCCGCGAAACCAGGAACATGATCATCGCCAGCGCCATCGAGACCGGGAAGGTCGCGCAATCGAGCGCGACGCCGGTCCAGGGCTCGCCGGCGTGGCGCTGGATGATCTTGGGCAGGAAGACGAGCAGCACGAACATCCACAAGGCGACCGTCGAGCGGAGGGCATCCTCCCAGCGCGCATGGCTTTTCGATGGCGGCATGAAGTGCGCGAGCCCCTGGATTTGTGGGGATCGATCCTGCCGCAAGTCTGGCAGGGTGTCACGGGTCATCATCATGTTCACGGGCGGGTCCATCGCATCCTCGCCGCCTGGCCGCGTGGCGGGCAAAGGCAAAGCGCCGTGTGACGAAGCCGCCGTCCGGCGCGACCAAACATGCATGCGCGGTGCCGAGAGGTCTTGAGAGGGCGGAACGAGAGAGTCATCGAGGGACAGGGTGATTCCGGCGGGGCCTTGCGCTAGGAAGGGTCGGCTCAGGGAGAATGGCCGAGGTGGGCGACCCAGACATCGCATTGTTGCTGGCGCGGCTGCAGTTCGCGTTCACCGTCTCGTTCCACTTCATCTTCCCGGCCTTCTCGATCGGGCTCGCCTCCTATCTCGCCGTGCTCGAGGGGCTGTGGCTGAAGACCGGCCAGGAGCGCTATCTCACCCTGTTCAAATATTGGCTGAAGATCTTCGCCATCGCCTTCGCGATGGGCGTGGTCTCGGGCATCGTCATGTCCTACCAGTTCGGCACCAACTGGTCGGTCTTTTCCGACAAGGCCGGGCCGATCATCGGGCCGCTCATGGCCTATGAGGTGCTGACCGCCTTCTTCCTCGAGGCGGGGTTCCTCGGCGTCATGCTGTTCGGGATGGAGAAGGTGGGGCGCAAGCTCCATTTCGCGGCGACCCTGATGGTCGCGGTCGGCACCTTCATCTCGGCCTTCTGGATCCTCTCGGTGAACAGCTGGATGCAGACTCCGACCGGCTATGCGGTCAACGAAGCCGGCCAGTTCGTACCGGCCGGCTCGTGGCTCGCCATCGTCTTCAATCCGAGCTTCCCCTATCGGCTCGTCCACACATTGCTCGCCGCCTATCTCACCACCGCGCTCGCGGTCGGCGGGGTCGCCGCCTGGCATCTGCTCCGCGGCCGCAAGACGAGCGAGGTCCGCACCATGTTCTCGATGGCGATGTGGATGGCGGCCCTGGTCGCGCCCGTGCAGATCTTCGCCGGCGACCAGCACGGACTCAACACCTACGAGCATCAGCCGGTGAAGATCATGGCGATGGAAGGCCATTTCCAGAGCCATCCGCACGGCGCCCCTCTCTACCTGTTCGGCATTCCGGACCAGGCGGCGCAGACCGTGCGGTTCCCGATCGAGATCCCGCATCTCGGCTCGCTGCTGCTGGAGCACGATCCCGATGCGCCGATGAGGGGGCTCGACACGGTTCCGCTGGCGGATCAGCCGCCCGTCGCGATCGTCTTCTGGTCGTTCCGCATCATGGTCGGGCTGGGCTTCCTGATGTTCGCGCTCGGCCTGTGGAGCCTGGCCGCGCGGTGGCGCGGGAAGCTGCACGACTGGACATGGCTGCACCGGATGGCGCTCGTCATGGGCCCGTCGGGCTTCGTCGCGGTGATCGCGGGCTGGGTCACCACCGAAGTCGGCCGCCAGCCCTGGGTGATCTACGGGCTGCTGCGAACGCGCGACGCGGTCTCGCCGATCGCCGCGCCCGGCGTCACCGGCTCGCTGATCGCCTTCGTCATCGTCTATTTCGCCGTGTTCGCGGCGGGCACGCTCTACATCCTGCGGCTGATGGCGCACGCGCCGGCCGCCGGCGAGAGCGCCCAGGAGGCCGGCCCGATCCGCAGCGCGGGCATAACGCCGGCGGCCTCGGTCGCCAGGAGCGGGGAGGAGGGGAGGTGATGGCCATGGGAAGTGCGCCGGCATTCTCCCTCTCCCATTTTGGGGAGAGGGTTGGGGTGATGGAACGGCGGAGGAAGCCACTCACGCCGTTCACTCCCTCACCCTCCCACCGCTTCGGGTCCCCATCAAAGCGGTACTTTGATGGGAGGCCCTTCGCGGCGGGCCCCTCCCTCTCCCCTGAAGGGAGAGGGTAGATATGGACCTCACCATCGTCTGGGCCTGCATCATCGCCTTCGCGGTCGCGATGTACGTGGTGATGGACGGGTTCGATCTCGGCATCGGCATCCTCTTCCCGCGCCTGCCGGTGGGGAGCGAGCGCGACCAGGCGATGAATTCGATCGCGCCCGTCTGGGACGGTAACGAGACCTGGCTGGTGCTCGGCGGCGGCGGGCTGCTCGCGGCCTTTCCGCTCGCTTACGCGATCGTGCTGCCCGCGCTCTACGCACCGTTGATCGCGATGCTGCTCGGGCTGATCTTCCGCGGCGTCGCCTTCGAATATCGCTGGCGCGACCCCGGCCACCGCAGATTCTGGGACCTGGGATTCTGCCTGGGCTCGGCCGTGGCGACGTTCGCGCAAGGGGTGACGCTCGGGGCCCTGCTCCAGGGTATCACCGTCGAGGGCCGGGCCTATGCCGGCGGCTGGTGGGAATGGCTGACCCCGTTCAGCCTGTTGACCGGGGCGAGCCTGGTCATCGGCTATGCCCTGCTCGGCGCCTGCTGGCTGATCTGGAAGACCGAAGGGCCGCTGCAGGCGCGGGCCCGCCGCCACGCGACCGTCCTCGCGCCGCTCCTGCTCGCCGCGATCGGCGCGGTCAGCCTCTACACGCCAACCATCCTGCCGCAATATTTCCACCGCTGGTTCGAATGGCCCGGGCTCATCGTCACCATCCCGATGCCGCTCCTCGTCGCCGCGGCCGCCTTCGGCCTGTGGCGCTCGCTGACGGGCAAGCGCGACTGGCTGCCCTTCCTGCTGACCCTGGCGCTGTTCCTGCTCTCCATGGCCGGGCTCGCAATCTCGATCTGGCCCGACGTCATTCCGGGCCGCCTCACCATCTGGGAGGCGGCGGCGCCGCATTCGAGCCAGCTCTTCATGCTCGTCGGCGCGGCGGTGCTGGTGCCCCTGATCCTCGCTTACACCGCCTGGTCCTATTGGGTGTTCCGGGGCAAGGTCGGCGAGGGGGGCTATCACTGATCATTCGAGCCACCAGTCCAGGATCATCAGCACGCCGACGCAGGCCGTGCCGATGCTCGCGAGCAGAACCGCGCCGGCGGCAGCGTCCTTGGCGTGCTTGATCTCGTCGTGGATTTCGGGATGCACGCGGTCGATCAGATATTCGAGCGCCGCATTGACCATCTCGGCGGCGAACACGAGCGCGATGCACAGGCCGACGATCGCCCACCAGACCAGCTCCACCTGCAGCACGGCCGCGACGGCGATCGCGAGCAAGGCAAAGCCGCAATGCATTCGGAAACTCTTCTCGCGCGTGCAGACGGTGCGGACCCCGTTCAGGGCGTAGCCGAGCCGCGCAATGAAAGAGCCGTTCTTCATCGCACGGAGCTTAAAGGATAAAGCGGCGCACGATAAGCCGCGAGGTGATCAGAATGAGGCGACGCATAGTCGACTCGCCTCAGGGACGCGCAGATCGATCTCACCGCCGCGACGCTCGATTACAGCCCGACCGGCGGCGGCGTGATCTCCTTCGTCGATGACATCAAGGGCGGCTTTACGATCGCCAACGGCGTGGTCATCGAGAAGGGGACCGGCGGCGGCAACGATATCGTCATCGGCAACGCGGTCGCCAATTTGCTCACCGGCAACGACGGCGCCGACGCGCTGCTCGGCCGGGCGGGCGATGATACGCTGAACGGCGGCAACGGCACCGACATGCTGGACGGCGGCGACAACAACGACACGCTCAGCGGCGGCAATCATGACGACACGCTCAATGGCGGCGCCGGCGCCGACACGCTGGACGGCAACAATCATGCCGACGTGCTGAACGGCGGTACCGGCAACGACCTGCTTTCGGGCAGCAATCACAACGACGTGCTGAATGGCGGCGCGGGCGACGATTGGTTGTCCGGCGGCAACCACAACGACATCTTCGCCTTCACCGAAACCGGCGGCGCCGACCGGATTTTCGACTTCAAGCGCGGCGACGACAAGATCGACCTCAGCGCCATCGACGCGGTCGCCGGCGGCGCCGACAATGCCTTCAGCTGGATTGGCGCCGGCGCCTTCAGGGGCGTCGCCGGGCAGCTGCGCGCCTACAGCCAGAGCGGCAACTTCTTCGTGGCGGGCGACGTCGACGGCAATGGCGTCGCCGATTTCACCATCCAGACCAACATCCTGACGCTGCAGGCCGACTTCATTCTCTGAATCGACCGCGGCACGGGCGGCGCTCTTCCCCCAGGGAGCGTCGCCCTTTCTCCTGACGAAGAAGGGGGAAAATGACTGTCCCGGTCCCGGGCCTGCGGGCCACCAGCCCAGGATCATCAGCGCGCCGACGCCCGGTGCCGATACAGGAGAGAGGCCGACGATCGCCCACCAGATCGGGCTGACGCGCAGCAAGGGGGTCGCCGCGATCGCCAGCGCGAAGGCAAGCTCATCTTGCGCCGCCAGACGATGCGCGCGCCGGCCGGTCCACGACGGCGCCGTTCTTCATCGCGACCGTTGCGGGTACCGATTGCGGACTCTGGGCGCTATGCGGGGCGAAAGGAAAGGAGGCGCGGTGCCCGGGCGAGCGAAGGGTCCGCTTTGGAAGCGGCTGGCCTGGTTCGCCGGCCTGTGGGCGGCGGGCGTGGCGGTCGTGGGCGCCGCGGCCTACGCGTTGCGCTGGTGGCTGGAACCTTGATCGGAGAAGTATCTCCCTTGTATGCGCAGGCGGGAGCGATAGGCTTTAACTCAAAGACGGGAGATCGCGCCGCAAAGGGTGGCTAACTTCATTGTCTTCGCTCTGATAAGTTCCGAGAAAATCTCCCCTGATTGCTCAGTTCAACAAAAAACTACCTCGTCACTCGCGCGGGAATCAGTCATGAAAACAAGTTGGCGATTCGGGGGGAGTAGCTGCGGTGGAAAACTACGTCCAAGTCCTGGAATATTTGGAGAGGTATGGCCCCGATTATAGCAAGCTCTTCAAGCACGTGAAGGAGGCCGCCGATGCCGCGCACGAGGATCTCGGGCCGACCGTAATCGCTTCGGTCTATGGCCGCCCAGAAGGAAGCATGGGCCCATTCAAGGACCCGCGAAAGGTCGCGGCCAAGCTTCGCAAATCAGGAAATCTGAGCGCGTCCGCCTTCTTGAAGCTCAACGACATCATCGGCTTGACGGTCGTCATCCAGTATCCGGATCAGCGCAGGGCGGTGCTGCAGGCAATCCGCCGCGGCCTGACCCGCCACGGCGTCAAAATGGGCTCGCCCGAGACGCATGAAAACAAGAAGGGCTATTTCGGCCACCATGAAATCTGCCGAAAAACCTACGGAACCGATACACTGAAGTGTGAGGTCCAAATCAAGACCCTGCTGCATGATGCGTGGGCCAAGAAAATGCACGACCTGACCTACAAGCCGGGAGGGAAGCTCGATCGGCGGCTCGCGGCGCTCATGGAAGCAGGATCAGTCACGATCGAGAGCCTCGAACAGCAGAGTCTGCTTATTCGCAACCTCATTCAGGCGAATTGGGATGTGGAGAAGGAGGCCCGTCGTCTCGCGCGCGAAAGCGTCTTCAAGGAGATGCTGGACTATAGTGGCAAGCTTTGGGAAGGGACGCCTGCCGCGGCGCGAATCCAGGAGCTCCACGAGGAGATCGAGAAGGCGACGCCATGGCTGGCGGGCGTACCTGCGGACAGCGATCGTCTGCAGCGCCTGATGGCTCGCATTGGTGATTGCTGCAGCGACCCTCAGGTGGTGCGGTTCGGTTGGATGCTGGCTGGCCGTCTGGCCACGCTTCGCCCCGATTGGAGGATCGTGCGGTCGTGTGCGCTGATCACGGATGAATGGCTAAAGGTTGCGCCGGACCTCCTTGAGAGTGGGGTTGTGGAAGCGCGGGAAGTCCTCGCCGTTCCCTTGATGTTCTATGCGATGAACGAGTTGGAGTTGTCGATCGCTTATTCGGACAAGATCCTGAAGGACGGGCGATATGATCCGGTGATTTCCGACAAGGATTGGGCAAAGCTGGAATTCAATCGCGCCAATTTCGTCGTCGAGCGAGAATATCATTTTCCGACCGACGATGGCCGTGAACGGACTAGGCTGCGCGCAGAGGCGAGCGCGGCTCTTACGGCCGAGGGCCTTGTTGATGACGAGACCGCTGCTGGGGTCCTGGATCTCGAAGGGATGATTCACATCACCTTCGCCTCGACGACCGAGGAGGTCCGCAAGGGGATTCGAAAATGCATCGAGGCGGAAAAACTATCGACGGAGGACGAACAGGGTCTGAGCGAGGCATATGCCAACCTCAATATGCGGCTAGGTTGGCGACGCTATTTTGAATTGGAGGTGGAAGAACAAAGGCCGCCGGACCCCGCTCGCTAGAACTCAGCGAACGGCTTTGGCAATTTTGAAAAGTGGCCTTCGGGTGCTCGGCTTGAAGATTGGGCGCATCATGTTTCCCTTAGAGCAGGCACCGGCTGAACCCTTCGTGACCGGCTCCCGTTCCCCCTTTTCGACCGCACTCGCATCGAGCAAGGCCAAGATCGTGGTAGAAAATTGGGCAGGCGCTGGCAAGGGCCATACTACTGAAAAGTTAAGAAAGGAATTGGAGGGAAGCTATGCAACTCGACCCAGAAGGCTCCGGGCCTCGTCTGATTGCCGCTACAGGCCATAATGATGGTCGATGAATACCCCGTGTCAACCATCTCGCTCCCAAGTCGAATCAAAATCGAGGCGCGACGGCTTCCTTACGCGCCCGAGAGGTATTTCAAAGGGGCTGATGCGACAGTGCTGCCGTTACATCTCCTCTATCTCTCGAGGGTGCGAACGGGGGGTGTAACGAGAGGACTTGTCAAGATGGCCGACGCCTATGCAAACTGCCGGTCCAAACGCGCGCCGATCGAGGTGCGGCCGCGCGAGGGTGGCGGGTATCGAGTCGTCGATGGCAATTCGACGGTGTGCATCGCGTTCGCCGCAGGCTGGCCTGACGTGCCCTGCCATATTCAAGAAGATCCGCAGCCCGCCGACGAACCGGGCGCCCCATAACAGCCAAGCATTCGCGACTCGCGCCACGGCCTGTGGATGATTCGCGCGGAATCGGCGCTTCACCTGCCGCAAAAGCCGCTGGCGGTCCCGAATCGGGAGGGATCGCAACGACTTGGCCCCGTCGACTTATCCACAGGTTCATGCTAACAATTCGAGAAGCACAATCATTAGCAATGCTAATCGGGGAAGATCGTGGGAGAAGTCCAGACTCGGGACGTCGCGGCACGGCTCCATTCGGCGTCGATCCGGCTGCTGCGCGCGCTCCGGCGCGAGGATGACGGCAGCGGCCTTTCCGCGCCGCGCCTGTCGGCGCTCTCCTGCATCGTCGTCGAAGGGCCGCTCTCGCTGGCCGAGCTCGCCGAGGCCGAGCAGGTCCGCCCGCCGACGATGAGCCGGATCGTCGACGCGCTCGTCGGCCGCGGCCTCGTCACCCGGATCGCCGACCCGCGCGACCGGCGCAGCGTCCGCATCATGCCCACCCAGGAAGGCAGCCAGCTCCTGATCGGCGGCGGCGAGCGCCGCGTCCACGCTCTGATCGGCCGCCTCCACAAGCTCGCCGATTCCGAGCGCCGCGCGCTGGCCCGCGGCGTCGAAATCCTGGAGCGCGTCGCCCGCTAATTGTCCCCATTTTCGACCTGTTGGCGTTCTCGCAATGCCTTCCCAAAAGAGCCATACTCTGCTCTAGGCTCCGGCATGCCCGCCACCCTCCCTCCCTTGCCGGCCCGGCGCGCGCGCCGTCTCCGCCGGCCGGCCAGTCCGACCGGGCGCAAGCGAGTGCGTTCGTCCACGGCTCCGGCGCTGCCGGCCGACTTCGGCTTTCCGCGCTCTTGCTGCACTGCAGCATAAACCCTATATCAGCGCCGAACCTTTCTCCCTTTTTCGAGAGTTACCCTGAGATGAGCCTTCGCAACGTGGCGATTATCGCCCACGTCGATCACGGCAAGACGACCCTTGTCGACCAGCTGTTCCGGCAATCCGGCACCTTCCGCGACAACCAGCGCGTGGAGGAGCGGGCGATGGATTCGAACGACCTCGAGAAAGAGCGCGGGATCACCATCCTGGCCAAATGCACCAGCGTCGAATGGGAGCATGAGGGCATCACGACCCATATCAACATCGTCGACACGCCCGGCCACGCCGATTTCGGCGCCGAGGTGGAGCGGATCCTGTCGATGGTCGACGGCGTCATCCTGCTCGTCGATGCGGCGGAAGGGCCGATGCCGCAGACCAAGTTCGTCACCGGCAAGGCGCTGGCGCTGGGCCTGAGGCCCATCGTCGTGGTCAACAAGATCGACCGGCCCGACGCCAGGCCCGCCGAGGTGCTCGACGAAGTGTTCGAGCTCTTCCTGAGCCTCGACGCCAGCGACGAGCAGCTCGATTTCCCGACCCTCTACGCGAGCGGCCGCAACGGCTATGCGGGGCTCACCGACGACGTCCGCCAAGGGACGCTCGAGCCGATGTTCGAAACCATCGTCAGCCACATCCCCCCGCCCGATTGCGATCCGGACGGCCCCTTCAAGATGCTCGTCACCCTGCTCGACCGCGACAATTTCGTCGGCCGCGTGCTGACCGGGCGCATCTCCAGCGGCAAGCTGACCGTCAACATGCCGATCAAGTCCTTGGACGACGAGGGCAATGTCGTCGAGGAAGGCCGCGCCACCAAGATCATGGCGTTCCGCGGCCTCGAGCGCGTCGCGGTCGAGGAGGCGGGGGCGGGCGACATCGTCGCCATTGCCGGCCTCACCAAGGCGACCGTCTCCAACTCGATCGTCGAGCCGGCGGTCACCGAGCCGCTCCACGCGCAGAAGATCGACCCGCCGACGCTGGCGATGAGCTTTTCGGTCAACGACAGCCCCTATGCGGGCCGCGACGGCGACAAGGTGCAGAGCCGCGTGATCCGCGACCGGCTTGAGCGCGAGGCCGAGGGCAATGTCGCGATCCGGCTGACCGAAAGCCAGGAGAAGGACGCGTTCGAAGTGGCGGGGCGCGGCGAGCTCCAATTGGGCGTGCTCATCGAAACCATGCGGCGCGAAGGCTTCGAGCTGTCGATCAGCCGCCCGCGGGTGCTCTTCCGCGACGGGCCAAACGGCCGCGAAGAGCCCTACGAGACCTGCGTCATCGACGTCGACGACGAGCATTCGGGCACGGTCGTCGAGAAGATGGCCCAGCGCAAGGGCGAGCTCACCGACATGCGCCCCTCGGGCGGCGGCAAGACCCGGCTCACCTTCTCGGCCCCCTCGCGCGGCCTGATCGGCTATCATGGCGAGTTCCTCTCCGACACGCGCGGCACCGGCATCATGAACCGCCTGTTCGAGAAATACGGCCCCTATAAGGGCCCGATCCAGGGCCGGCAGAACGGCGTCCTGATCGCCATGGGCAATGGCGAGGCGGTCGCCTATGCGCTCAACATGATCGAGGAGCGCGGCATCCTCTTCATCGCGCCCGGCGACCAGCTCTACGAAGGCATGATCATCGGCGAGAACGCCAAGCCGCAGGACCTGGAGGTCAACGCGCTGAAAGCCCGCCAGCTCACCAACTTCCGCGCCTCGGGCCCCAAGGAAGACTCGATCCGCCTGACCCCGCCCAAGCGGATGACGCTGGAACAGGCGATCGCCTATATTCAGGACGATGAGCTTGTCGAGGTGACGCCGAAGGTGGTGCGGATCAGGAAGCGCTATCTCGACCCGCATGAGCGGAAGCGCGCGTCGCGGAAGGCGGAGGCGGCTTAGGCCGCTCTAGCCCGGCGCCCCGCAACGGATGCGCGGTCCGCGCGGTTCGGGCTGGCTGGTCCAGTCCACCGACCAGATACGGCCCGCCGGCTCGGGCAGCTGGCTCCATTGCAATGCCCTGGCATGAGCCGGGCCGGCGGCGGCACTGACGAAATGCGCCCGGCAGCGAATGCCGGAGAGCTCGAACCCGCAGGTCGCGAACCCTCGCCGCCCGGCGCGGCAGCGCAAGCCGGTGACCGCCTCGGGCGAGCGGAGACCGACGTCGCCGTGGCAGACATCGATCATTGCCCGGCAGGAGTCCGTCTCCCACTCGAAAAAGGCGGTCGCGGCCTCGGCCCGGCCCGGCAACGGGGCGCGGACGTTCGGCGGAGGCGCTTCGGCCGCGGTCAGCAGGATGAGGGCGAGGAGCAAAGTCACCGCGCCAATCTGCAATCGGCGGTGGGAAAGCGCAATCTGAGTCTCAGCCCCTTTCGTCATTCCCGCGAAAGCGGGGCTCCCGCTTGATCCGGGCGCCAGCTTCCGGCTTAATGGCACGCGGGGTTCGCGACAGATGACGATCAGGCAAAATTGCTTCGCGGCGGCAGCGCTCCTTGCGTCCTTCGGCCTTGCGCTGGCGGCCGATGCGGGCATGCAGGCCGCGCCGGACGACGGCCTGCCGCATCTGGGCTTCTCGATCGCGGCCCCAAGGCCGGGCAACATCGTCGACGGGCCCCTCCTGCAGCGCGCCCGGGCCGCGATCGCCGCTGCAAATCGGGGCGACGCGGCTTTCGCCCGCTTGCTGGCGCCAAATGCGGAGCTGGAGCTGACTTCCTTCACGGACGGCGGGTCGCAGCGGACTCCGTTCACCGCCGCGACGATCCGCGCCGCGAGCGAGAGCTGCCTGGGCCCCTATCCGTTCACCGAAGGGGCGGGCTGGGTGCAATTGTCCTGGGTCTGCCGGGTCGACGGCGTCGGGCCTCTGGCCAGCCTCTACACCTTTCAGGAGAGCCCCGAATTGTCGCTGACGATCTGGTTCGAGGGCGATTTGATCAGGAAGATCCAGGCCATGGAACCGCTGTGGATGCCCGGCGCGCGGCGCGTGGGGATGGGGGCTTATGCGGCGATGCAGGGGAGGCGGTGAGGGGGAGGGGCGCGCCGGCGGCAGCAGGCGCGGAAGGCGGTGGCGGCATAGGCTTTCCCCCACCCCGTTTTTCGTCCATCTTATTTGGGCGAAGCTGGGGTGACTAGTGTCGACTTGGCGGAAACTTCCGAAATGGATATTGCCGCCGCCGGCGGGCGTGGCGGTTGGCTGGGCCACCATGGCGACGGCGAATGCGCCCGCCCCGACCGCCTGGACGATCCCTGCGATCGGCGAATGGCTAGCGATGCCGACAAGCTGGCCCTTCATTATTATCGGAGCCATGGCTGGTGCCGGTTCTTTCCTAGGCCTGCGTAAATGGCTCGACGACAAGCCCACTTTAGCCCCGGCAACGGCCGACGATATGGAAGGGGTGCGGGCGGAACTGGCAGCGATCAAGGAAAAGCTCTCCGCCAATCCGAACGTCTCCGATGCCATCGCACGAGACTTCGGGACTGCGGCGGACGAGCTTGCCCGATCAGACGATCCGGCCGAGCGCGCGGCCGCAGTGGAGATCGCAGAGGGCGACCCAATCGCGGCGGCAGATCGGCTAATGGAGGAGCTGAAGGCCGGCAAGGCGCGCAATGCCGAACGAGCACGTCGTGCGGCGCGCATCTACGCGCCCTTTGCGCCGGGCAAGGCGATGACGGCCTATGCCGAAGCGGTCGAACTCGATCAGGAAGATATCTGGTCGTGGATCGAGCTGGGCCGATTGCGACGGCACTACGGAACGCTCGCTGACGCCCGCAACTGCTTCGCGGCCGCTCTCCAGCGGATGGCGACCGAGCGCGATCGCATGATCCTTCATAATGAACTTGGCAATGTTCTGCTGATCGAGGGAGAATTGCCGGAAGCTCGTTACGAATATGAAGCTGGCTTCGCCATTGCCGGTCGTCTTGTCGCGCTGGAGCCCGGCAATACCGATTGGCAGCGAGACCTATTGGTCAGTTTCGACAGGCTCGGCGACCTCGAGGTTGCCGCGGGCAATCTTGAAGCGGCACGGGAGCGCTATGAAGCGGGCCGCGCCATTGCCGAGAAGCTTGCCGCGCTGGAACCCGGCAACACCCAGTGGCAGCGCGACGTATCGGTCAGCGTCCACAAGCTCGGCGATGTCGCGGTTGCGACGGGCAACCTCGGAGCGGCGCGGCAACGCTATGAGGCTGGCCTCGCCATTATTGAGAAGCTTGTCGCTCCGGAGCCCGGCAATACTGAGTGGCAGCGCGACCTGTCAGTCAGCTTCGATAGGCTCGGCGATGTCGAAGTTGCGGCCGGGAGTCTCGGGGCGGCACGGGAGCGCTATGAAGCGGGCCGCGCCATTGCCGAGAAGCTTGCCGCGCTGGAACCCAGCAACACCCAGTGGCAGCGCGACCTGTCGGTCAGCTTCGACAAGCTCGGCGATGTCGAGGTCGCGGCGCGCAGTCTCGGGGTGGCGCGGGAGCGCTATGAGGCGGGCCTCGCCATTGCCGAAAAGCTTGCCGCGCTGGAGCCCGGCAATACCGAGTGGCAGCGCGACCTTTCGATCAGCTTCAACAAACTCGGCGATGTCGAGGTCGCGGCGCGCAGTCTGGGCGCGGCGCGGGAGCGCTACGAGGCGGGGCTCGCCATTGCCGAGAAGCTTGCCGCTCTGGAGCCCGGCAATGCCGAGTGGCAGCGCGACCTGTCAGTCAGCTTCAACAAGCTCGGTGATGTCGAGGTTGCGGCGGGCAGTCTGGGCCCGGCGCGGGAGCGCTATGAGGCAGGGCTCGCCATTCGTGAGAAGCTTGCCACGCTCGAACCCGGCAATACCCAATGGCAACGCGACCTGTCGGTCAGCTTCGACAAGCTCGGCGAGGTCGAGGTCGCGGCAGGGAATCTCGGTGCGGCGCGGGAGCGCTATGAGGCGGGGCTCGCCATTCGTGAGAGGCTTGCCGCGCTGGAACCAGGCAATACCCAATGGCAGCGCGACCTCTTCATCAGCCATGCCAAGCTGGCGCGGCTTGCTGATGCGGGCGGCGATCGGGCCGAAGCGATCCGAGGGCTAGAGGCGGCGGAGGGGATCATGGCGCGGCTGGCGACGATGCGGCCTGACCACCCCGGTTTCGCGCGCGACCTCGCGCATGCACGCGGCGAGCTGGAGCGGTTGAGGGGGCTATCCAAGGTTTGAGCTCTCGGTGTCCGGCCAAACAAAGGCGGGTCTGTCTCAAACTCAACCCAAGGCGCTGGCTGCTCTCTTCTTCAGGTTCAGCAAATGCTGTCCGAGGAGCAATATTGAACAAATCAAGAACAAAACATTTTCCTACACGCCGCTTTTGAGTCATAGACTGGCCGGTTTACCCGACTCAGGAGACTCACAGATGCAGAAGAAAGGCGCCGCCCTGCGGGCGGTTCAAGACACCTCACATGATTCTTCGATGGGCCCCGGATCAAGTCCGGGGCTTCGGAGGACGGGCGAAGCCGCGCCCGTCCTCCTTGATTTCACCCCCGTCCCGCGCCGCTACCGGCACGACGGCTGGACGCCCGAGCGGCAGAAGGCGTTTATCGAGGCGCTGGCCGATACGGGCTGCGTCACGCGGGCGGCTGCGCAGGTGAATATCGCGCAGACCAATGCCTATGAGCTGCGCCGGGCGCCCGGCGCGGAGGAATTCCGGCGGGCGTGGAGCGCGGCGCTGGATTTCGGGCTGTTGCGCCTCAAGGACATCGCCTTCGAGAGGGCGATCGAGGGGCAGCTGGTGCCGGTCTTCGTCGGCGGCAAGCTGATGGGCTTCCGGCGCAAGCGCAACGATGCGCTCTTGATGTTCTGCCTGCGCCATTACGGGCAGGACGCGAACGGCAAGCGGGTCACGGTCAATTATTTTTCGACCCGCGCGAGCGCGGGGGCCGTGGCTGGCACGCAGGAGAAAGAAGGTCCTTCCCCGGCCTCCGCCGGGGCAGGCTTCAGCTCAGGACGAACGGGTGGGGGCATGGCTCAGGCTGAAGCTTCGGCGACGACGGTGCGGACGGTGATCAGCGGGCCGTCGGGCGGGGGCCCTTCGACAGGCTCAGGACAGGCGGCGCTGGGTCAGGATGAGGCGGCGGCGGCGCTGAACGGCTTCGAGGGTGTCCGGCTCGATGCCGAGGCGGAGGCGGCGATCGCGGCGGCGCTGGAGGCCTGCGCGGCGCGGGCGCGGGCGGCGGACGCGGCTTATGAGGCGGGCGGCGAGGCGGCGGCGGATGCGGCCGAGGACGATCCGGAGGAGAGTTTCGTGCGAGTGGAGGAGCTGGGCGATCCCTATCGCGGCGAGCTGCTGCCGCCGATGGGGCTGGAGGAGTTCATCCCCTTCGTGCCCGGCGAGCCGCACTGGAGCCTGGCCGGCGCGGAGATGCCGCCGGAGCGGCTGGCGATCGAAGCGAAGTCGGCGCCGGAGCGCGGGGCGATCGAAGGAGAGGGAGCGAAGAAGGCGACGGGGAAGCGACGAAATCCCTTATAAGGGACGTCCCTTATAAGGGAAATTGGCGGGATGGCCCGGCGCGGTTTCCCTGACCCGCCGCCACGCGACCATTGTCACGTGACGTCGATCGGGTTCGGCCGGCGGCCGACCCGTCGGCCGGGCGGGCCCGCTCCATCGACAAGGCGCGCCTTGTCGATGGGGCGGCCTTCGCCTTGTGACGTCGATCGGGTTCGCCCTACGGCCGACCCGTCGGCCGGGCGGGCCTGCTGCGTCGACAAGGCGCGCCTTGTCGACGCGGCGGCCTTCGCCTCAGGCACACCCTTCGATATACTGGATCGAGCCATTCCCCGCGTGGATGACCTGCACCCGCCGGTCGGCGCCGGTCTCGAAGCGGACGCCTTTGGCGCCCACGCGGGTCCAGAAGGTCAGATATTCGCCCGGGCGGCCGATATAGGTGTGGGTCTCGGAGCGAAGTCCCCGGCCGTAGGCGCGGCGGACCTGGGCGGCGGTGGCGCCGATGCCGATCCCGCGAGGCGTGGTGATGCGGCTCCGTTCGCCGAGCGAGATGCGGCTCAGGCGGCCGTTCTCGAACATGAAGAAGAGATCGGGATGGCCCTCGGCGGCGCCCATCTCGACACAGACATCGGCATCCTCGATCGCCTCGCCTTCCAGCCGGATCGAGAGCGCCGCGGAGACCTGGTCGCGGGTCATGCCGATGCGGACCGGACCGTAGCCGTCCGGCGTGAGGTGCCAGGCGGGCGATTGCCCCGGCGCCGCGGCCGGGGCGGCGGACAAAGCGAGCGCGAGCAGCAGCAGAATCTTCCTAGGCATCTTCCATCTCCAGGATCAGGGCCCATTCCTCCTCGCGCACGGGCGAGACGGAGAGGCGGGACTGGCGGATCAGCTCCATCGCGGCGAGCTTCGGCTCGGCCTTGACCGCCTTGAGGGCGACGGGGCTGGCGAGCTTGCGCAGCGGCGCCACGGGCACCTTGACCCAGGCGCCGTCCTCGCCGTCGGGATTGCCCGGGCCCGTGATGTGCATGATTCCGACGATCGCGCGCTCTTCGCCGCTATGGTAGAAGAAAGCCTCGTCGCCGGGCTTCATCGCGCGCAGGTGCAGGCGGGCGGCGTTGTTGCGCACGCCGTCCCAGTCGGTGGCGCCATCGCGGACGAGGTCGTCCCACGAATAAACCTGCGGCTCGGACTTCATCAGCCAATAGGCCATCGGATGGGAAGCTCCCTTATTGCGCCGGCTGGCCGCGCGCGGCCAGCGCCTGCACCGCGGGCTCGAAGCCGGCGGCGGCGCTGCGGCGGATCCAGCGCTCCGCCTCGGCCTCGTTGCGCGCGGTGCCGCGGGCGTCGGCGTGGAGCATTCCGAACACGAACATCGCCATCGGCTCCCCCAGCGCGGCGGCGCGGCCGATCAGCCGGAAGGCCTCCGCATCGTCCCGGGGGACGCCTTGTCCGTTGAGATAGAGCATGCCGAGATTCTGCATCGCCAGCGGCTCGCCCGCATCGGCGCTCCTGCGGTACCAGCGCGCCGCTTCGGCCGGGTCGGCGGCGACGCCCTGGCCCGTCTCGAGGAACATGCCCAGATTGACCATCGCCCGCGTCGACCCCGCTTCGGCAGCCGCGCGCAGCCAGCGCAGGGCTTCGGGGATATTCGCCTCGGCGCCGATCCCCTGGAAATAGAACATGCCGAGATTGAGCATGCCCTGCGCGTCGCCGGCGTCGGCCGCGCGGCGACTCCAGCGCATCGCCGCGGCCGGATCCTGCGCAACGCCGCAGCCCATGACGTAGCGGCCCCCGACCTGCGCCATGGCCGGCGCGTCGCCGCCCTCGGCCTGGCGCAGGGTCGCGGCGAAGCGCTGGGCGAGCGCGGGCGCGTCCGCTTGCGGGCAGGCGAAGGGATCGGGCGGCCCCGGCGACGCGGCGGTCGGCGTGGTGGGCAAGGCGGCGATCTGCAAGGCGGCGAGCAAGATGAACATGGCGGGGTCCCCTCCCGGCGGCAAGCGTCGCGCCGCTTCGTGGCGGCGTCAATAGGCCATCGGCGGCGCGCTCCCCGCAGCCCTTCGCGCATCGGGGCCCTTCGTTCCGCAACTCGTCCCGTCGCCCGCCCGGCTCGCCGCCCCATCGGCGCATGGCGGTTGATTCGTTAACCTTGGCTGCGCAGATGGGGGCGAGTGATTTGAACGAGCGGACGCCACCCGGGAGTTTTGCCGGTGGCCGGCGCAAGACGGAGCGGCTCATGTCGCACCGCCAGAAGTAGCCAGATTACAATATGATGCGATTGTTTCGTGCCGCGGCCGCCGCCGCGACAGCCCTGTTGCTTACGGCCCTCGCCAGCGCGCCAGCCGCCGCCGCGGGAGCTTCCTTCGCCGATCATGGCGCGGCCAGTCCGCCGGTCAGCATGCTCGCCCTCAACAGCGATGCGCCGCCGTCGGTCGCCGCCTTTTCGGACGCGGTCGCCGGCCATTTGACCGGGCTTGCCGGCGTGCGGGCCCCCGAGCCGCGCTCGCTCGAAGCCGAGATCGCCGCGCTCGCCGCCGCCGAGACGCGCGGGCCCGAGGAGGATTGTCTCGCCAACGCCGTCTATTTCGAAGCGCGCGGGGAATCGATAGAGGGCCAGCTCGCGGTCGCCGAGGTGGTGCTGAACCGGGCCGCGTCCGGCCGCTATCCCCCGACCTTGTGCGGGGTCGTCGTCCAGCGCTCGCAATTCTCCTTCGTCCGCGGCGGAACCATTCCGGCCGCCGACCGCAATTCGGCCGCCTGGCGCCGCGCCGTCGCCGTCGCCCGCGTCGCCCAGGCCGGAACGACCCGGCTGCTCCCGACCAGCGTGCTTTGGTATCACGCCAATTACGTCTCGCCGGGCTGGGGCCGCCGCCTGTCCCGCACCAACCGCATCGGCGCGCACATCTTCTACCGCTAGGGTCCGGGCCCGGACCCTAGGCCGGCGCCCGCTTCTTCATGCTCCTGAACGTGATCGCGTAGCGCAGCGCCGCGACGGGCGGGATGCTGTGCTCCCAGGAGCTGCGCGCCGGACCGCGCAGCAGGTAGAGCGAGCGCGGCTCGACGGTCAGCGTAAAGCGCTCCCACCCGGGCCCCGACCCTTCGACGCCGCTCAGGACGGGCCGGCGGCGGAAGCGCAGCGGCGCGGGGGCGAGCAGCGAAATCCCGAACACCTCGTCGAACACCGGCCGGTCGCGGTGCCAGCCCAGGCCCGCGCCTTCGCCGTAGCGGATCAGCAAGGCCTGCTCGAGCGCTCCCGCGTCGAGCCCGGCGAAAGCCGCCGCGCGGCCGCGGACCGGAAGCAGCCAGTCCGGGATCGGTTCGGCCTGCGCGAGGCCGCTGCCGTCGAAGCGGTAGGACCAGCCGAACGACACGGTCTCGCGCTTGCCGAGGAAGCCCTGAAACTCGAACGGCCTGAAGGGAAGGGCTGCGATATGCTCGACCAGCGAGGCCTCTTCCGCTCCGGACAGGAAGCCCGGCCGGTAGGAGAGCCCTTCCGGAAGGCCGTCCGCTGCGAGGAAGCTCAATTGCGCCATCGTGCCGCCAACGCGCGACGCGCCGCCCGGTCGCACTGGAACCTGCTGTTGGGCAGCACCGTTGTTCTCCAACTCCGGGAGGCTTATCACATGCGTATCGCCCAGATCGCGCCGCTCGCCGAAGCGGTGCCGCCCGAACTCTATGGCGGTACCGAGCGGGTGGTGTCCTGGCTGACGGAAGCACTGATCGAGCAGGGTCACGAGGTGACGCTCTTCGCGAGCGCAGATTCGCGCACGTCCGGTCGCTTGATTCCCTGCGCTCCGCACAGCCTCAGGCTCGCGGGCATCAACAACCACGTCGCCAGTCACCTTGCCATGCTTGACCAGGCCTTGCGCATGGCTGACGAGTTCGACCTGATGCACTTCCACATCGACGCGCTTCATTTTCCGGTGTTCAGGCATCTGGCGTACAAATGCCTGACCACCTTGCATGGCCGACAAGACCTGGCCGATTACTGGCCGGCATACCAAACTTTCCCCGAGATGAAGCTGGTCGCGGTTTCCGACGAGCAGCGGGTTCCGGTGCCGGATGCCAATTTCGTTGGCACAGTGCATCATGGCACGCCGCCCGATCTTATCCCTTTCGAGCCAGAAGGCGGCGATTATCTTGTCTTCATCGGCCGGATATCGCCGGAGAAGAGGCCCGATCGCGCGATCGAAATCGCCAGAATGTCTCAACGGAAACTGCGCATTGCGGCCAAGGTTGATCCCTATGACCGGGTCTATTTCAGGGAGCAGATCAAACCTCTCCTGGCCAGTCCCTGGGTGGAGTTTCTAGGAGAGATTGACGACACGCAAAAGCCTCGCTTTTTCGGTGAGGCTTGTGCCCTCCTGTTCCCGATCGACTGGCCGGAGCCATTCGGGCTCAGCATCATCGAAGCAATGTCAGCCGGCACTCCGACAATCTCTTGGCGGCAAGGCGCGGCACCCGAAATCCTGGAGGACGGGCGTAACGGGTTCTTGGTGGAAAGCATCGACGAAGCCGTTGCCGCCGTCGAAGCCTCGGCTGCCCTCCCGCGCCAGGGCGTGAGGGCCGCATTCGAAAGGCGCTTCACCGCGGCCCGCATGGCGGCGGATTATCTGGCGCTCTATGAGAAGGCGATCGGGCCCGGTCGAAAAATCTAGTTAGACTGCGGGGCGACGGGCTTACCGTCAGCGCATCTAAGTTCGTCCTGGCGCCAATGGGCGTAAACAAAATTGACGATAGCAATTTCGGTTTCAATGTTGATGGCCCAAGTTACGCGGTATAATCTCAGGAGGGCAAAAGCGAACAGGGCGATGGAAAAGCCCAAAGCCGTCGCGGAACCCACCAAGGTTGCCAGGATCACGGACGCTAAAAATAGCGGGATTACTGTTCCAATGTCCATGTTAATTTCTGTTTCCAGACCCTCTGTAGAGAGCTGCGGTGAGCATACTTTGAGCCAGAGCTTGCAGAATTCCCGTACATAGGTTTCTTTCCGTCGAGGAAGCGAACGCGAGACGTTCTCGTCGTCCGCTAGCAAGAAGACCTTGTATCGGGAAAAAACCGCCTCGACCTCTTCTTCGCCATGGGCGGCTTTGATCTCGCTCAGCATGGTCTTCAGAGAGCGCGTGGGCCGGACACCTGTCCACATCCAGATGTCGGTGATCCAATATGCGAGGTCGCGCGCGACGTACCCCAGCGCCATCGATCCGGCCAGCACGACGATGGTTAGCGAAATGCCGATTACGGGGAGGTCGAACAGGGAGATAAAGGTGCGGAGTTGTTCCCCGACATGTGAGCCGTCGGTCGAAAGAGCGAGATAAAAATAGGCGAGCTCGCAAAATACGACGAAACCGGGGAACCATACTGCCAACACCACTCGATGAGCGTAGGTCCCCACGCTGCTGAAGATGCCGCCAAGGCTCTCCGCTGCCTGCTTCATGGAGATCTCGTCCGCGACCGCGAGGCGCGAATGCTTCCCCAGTCGGAAACTCCGCTTCCCGCCGCACAAGCGCATCGCCTCATTCGCCGCATATGAGCACCTATCAGGCATGTCACGGGACAAGGCGCGAAGTAGACGGGCCGAGCCACAATTGACTTTGCCAAGCCGACGGAGCCTCGTCTAGTAAAGGTTGGTGTCCAGACTATCAAATCCGTCCACGCCGTGACTTTTCCAGTCGCGCAGGCTCCTTCCGCCCGACAGCCTACCGCTCTTGAAGGCGTCGGGAAAAACTACATAGAGACAACCACTTCCTTTGAAATGCGACCGCTTCGGCCGCTGAAAGGCGCCGACCTTTTCGCGATCTTCGGGCCACAGGGCGATCTTGTTCCCGGGCGAGATCATCCCGACGGCCTGTTCCTGGCGGACACGCGTTTCCTCTCTCGCCTCGCGCTCAGGATAGGTGGCATGGAACCGCTGCTGCTGGGCTCCGTGCTGCTCGACGACAATGGTGCGATGGTCGTCGATCTCGCCAATGCCGATTTTCGCGACGACGAGGGCAAGGTCTGGCTGCAGCGTGATTCGATCTATGCCAGCCGCGTCAAATTCCTGTGCGGCACCGTCTGCTACGAGCGGATCAGGGTGCGCGGCTTCGGGCCGGTGGGGCGGAAGATCCCGCTCGACCTCGCCTTCGCCGCGGATTTCGCCGATCTGTTCGAGGTGCGCGGCGAGCGGCGGGCGCTGCGCGGGACCATGCAAGCGGCGCGGCTCGACGGGCGCAGCGTGCGCTTCTCCTATCTCGGCCTCGACGCGGTGGAGCGCACGACGACGCTCCATTTCGATCCGGCGCCGGACGACCTCACCGACCGTCACGCGCGCTGGGACATGGACCTCGACGCCAATGAGCGGGTGAGCGTGGTAGTCAAGATCGTTTGCACGCTGACCGAACCCGGCGACGAGCCTGCCGCCGAGCCGGCGCACATGCTGAGCGCCTATCGCAATGTCCGCCGCGACTCCGGCGCGCGGATGAGGGACCGGGCGAGCGTGACCAGCGCCAACGAATTGTTCAACACGGTGATCGACCGCGCCGCGTCCGACATCGACATGCTGCTCACCGAGACGCCGCACGGCCTTTATCCTTATGCCGGAATCCCCTGGTATTCGACCGTGTTCGGCCGCGACGGGATCATCACCGCGATGCTGCTCCTGTGGGCCGCGCCGGAGATCGCCAAAGGCGTGCTCACCACTTTGGCGGCGACCCAGGCGACCGGCACGGACGAGGCCGCCGACGCTGAGCCCGGCAAGATCCTGCACGAGACGCGCGGCGGCGAGATGGCGCGATTGGGCGAGGTGCCGTTCCGCCTCTATTACGGCTCGGTCGATGCGACGCCGCTCTTCGTCATGCTCGCGGGCCGCTATCTCGAGCGCACCGGCGACATCGAGACGATCCGGAGCATCTGGCCCAATGTGAAGGCCGCGCTCGCCTGGATCGACGGCGCCGGCGATCCCGACGGCGACGGCTTCGTCGAATATGCGCGGATGACCGAGAAGGGCCTCGCCAATCAGGGCTGGAAGGACAGCTTCGATTCGGTCTTCCACGCCGACGGCCGCGCCGCGGAGGGGCCGATCGCCTTGTGCGAGGTCCAGGCCTATGTGTTCGCGGCCAGGCAGGCGGCGGCGCGGATGGCGCGCGCGCTCGGCCAGGACGGCGCGGGCTACGAGCGCCAGGCCGAGGCGCTGCGCCAGCGCTTCGAGGACGCCTACTGGCTCGAAGATCTGGGCTGCTACGCTTTGGCGCTGGACGGCGGGAAGCAGCCCTGCCGGGTGCTCTCCTCCAATGCCGGCCATGCCCTCTTCGCCGGCATCGCCAGCCCGGAGCGGGCTGCGCGGCTGACGGGTCTGCTCACCGGCAAGAGCTTCTTCTCCGGCTGGGGCGTGCGCACGATCGCGGCGGGCCAGGCGCGCTACAATCCGATGTCCTATCATAACGGCTCGGTCTGGCCGCACGACAATGCGCTGATCGCCATGGGCCTGGCGCGCTACGGCCACAAGAAAGAGGTGCTCAAGATCTTCCAGGGCCTCGCCGAGGCCGCGGTCTATGACGAGTTCCGGCGGCTGCCCGAACTGTTCTGCGGCTTCTCGCGCCGCAAGAAGCGCGGGCCGACTTCCTATCCGGTCGCCTGCTCGCCCCAGGCCTGGGCGGCGGCGGCGCCCTTCGCTTTGGTCGCGGCGGCGACCGGGCTCGAGCTCGATCATGGAAGCGAGAGCGTGCGGCTGGTCCACCCGGCCCTGCCCGCCTTCCTCGACGATCTCACCCTGCGCGACATTCGCGTCGCCGGCGCCCGGCTGGACCTGCGCCTGTCGCGATCCGGCGACGACGTCACCACCGCGATCACCAGGCGCGAGGGCAAAGCGGGGCTGACCATCGTCAAATAGCGCGCGCTTTGCCGCGGCGCGGCAATGGGCTAAGCACCCGCCATGTCCACCTACACGATCGACACCGCGACCAGCCGCGCCACGCCGACGCCGGCGCCTGGCAAGCGCCTTACCGCCCCGGCGATCATGGCGCGCAAGGGCACGGAGCCGATCGTGGCGCTCACCGCCTACACGATGCGTATGGCGCAATTGCTCGATCCGCATTGCGACCTCCTGCTGGTCGGCGACAGCCTGGGGCAGGTGATTTACGGCTTGCCCTCGACCATCCCGGTCAGCCTCGAGATGATGTGCGCGCACGGGGCCGCGGTGGTGCGCGGCTCCTGGCACGCCTTGGTCGCGGTCGACATGCCGTTCGGCTCCTATGAGGAAAGCCCCGAGCAGGCGTTCCGCAGCGCCGCCCGCGTGCTGAAGGAAACCGGCGCGGCGGCGGTCAAGCTCGAGGGCGGTGAGGCGATGGCCGGAACCGTCGCCTTCCTCTCGCAGCGCGGCATTCCGGTGATCGGCCATGTCGGGCTGACCCCGCAGGCGGTGAACGCGCTTGGCGGCTATCGCGCGCGCGGCCGCGACGACGCCGAAGCGAAGAAGGTGATCGCCGACGCCAAGGCGGTCGCCGAGGCGGGCTGCTTCGCGCTTGTCATCGAAGGCGTGATGGAGGAGATCGCGGCGCAGGCGACGAGGGCGGTCGCCTGCCCGACCATCGGCATCGGCGCCTCGGCCTCGTGCGACGGCCAGATCCTCGTCACCGAGGACATGATGGGGATGTTCGAGCGCACCCCGCGCTTCGTCAAGCGCTTCGGCGACCTCGCCTCGGAGATCAGCGCCGCCGCGGCAACCTATGCCGAGGACGTCAAGACCCGCGCCTTCCCGACCGAAGAGCAGATCTACCGGGGGAAGAAATGAGGCGGCGTTATTGAATTGGTGAGCGGCGCGATGTATATGCCCGCCGTCGGTTAACGTCATTGTTCTCCTTCGGATGGGCCCCCGTCGTGTCAGCGGCGGGGGCCCGAATCGTTTGGGGCTGGGTGTCAGCCCAGCCCCGCCCGGTGCTACTTTGAGCGCGACACCTCGACGACCTTGAGGATCAAGGTCGCAAAGGCGAACATCGCCGCCAGCATGATGCACAGGCCGGTTATCTCCATCGCTTCTCCCTCTTGGGCGGCGGAATTGCCGCCGTTGCTGTTATGACAGGCGGGGGCGCAGCGAGTCGACAAAAGCGGTGATGCCCGGGCGGAATTCCACGGTAACCGTCGACTCTCTGCCATCGGCCGCTTCTTCGCGACGCCATCCGCGCGAAATGCGGGCCTTCCGTTTCTCGCGGCGCGTGGCTAAGGAGCGCTTGGGGCGCGCGCCGGCCGGATTATGGCCGACCGGAGAAGGTGTATCTTGAGGGCGGCCCAAGCCATAAGCAGGCTCCCCCGAATGGAGATTTGAAGTTGGCGCTCAGCCCGAACGACGGTCAGACATTCCTGAAAGAAGTCGATGACGAGCTCCGCAAGGAGCGGGTCAACAGCTTCGTCGCGCGCTTCGGCTGGTGGCTCGTCGGCGGCGTCGTGCTGGTGCTCGCCGCGGTCGGCGGCTATCTTTGGTGGTCCAGCAGCAGGGAGGCCGCGCGCGAGGCCGCCGGCGACTCCCTGATCGAGGCGCTCGGGCAGCTCGACGGCGGGACCGCACCGGGCCGCGCGGCCGCCGCGCCCAAGATCGCCGCGCTCGCGCAGAGCGACGTCGAAGGCTATCGCGCCGCCGCTTTGTTCACGCGGGCCAACAGCGAGACCGCGGCCGGCAACAATGCCGCCGCCATCGCCACCTTGCGCGGCATCGCCGACGACCAGTCGCTCGACGAGCTCTATCGCCAGGCGGCCCAGATCCGCCGCACCGCTCTCGAATTCGACAGGCTTGCGCCGCAGGAGGTGATCCGCCGGCTCGGCCCGCTGACCGGCGCGGGCAGCCCCTGGATCGGCGCCGCCGGCGAGATGGTCGGCGTCGCCCATCTGAAGATGAACCGCCCCGACCTCGCCGGTCCGATCTTCGTCAGGATCGCGCGCGACGAGGGAGTGCCCGACCAGATCAAGGAGCGCGCCGGGCATATGGCGGGCTCGCTCGGCTTCGATATCAACGCCGGCCCGGCGGCGCGAGGCGCGGCTCCTGCCCGTCCGGCGGCGCCCGCGGCGCCCGCACCCGCTCCCGCTCCCGCAACGAGGGAAAAAGCCCGATGAAGCGTATAGTATTGGCCCTCAGCGCCGTCAGCCTGCTTTCCGCCTGCGGGGTCTTCGGAGGCCGCGACCGGCCCGTCACGCCCACTTCGGGCACGCGCCAGCCCGCGTTCAGCCGCGAGGGCCAGGTCGAAGCCGATCCACTGCTCGCCGCGATTCCGGTTACCGTCCCGGCACCGACCGCGAACACCGACTGGGCGCAGCCCGGCGGCAACCTCTCCAAGACCATGTACCATGTCGCGCTCGGCGACGCGCCGCGCCAGGCGTGGAGCGTCTCGATCGGCAATGGCAACAGCTTCCGCACCCGCCTCGTCGCCGAACCGGTAGTCGCCGACGGCCGCGTCTACACGATCGACACGCTCGCCCGGGTGCGCGCGTTCAGCCTGGAGACCGGCGCGGAATTGTGGATGCACCAGGTGCGCGCCGAGAACAGCCCGTCCGAGACCCTGTTCGGCGGCGGCGTCACCTATGACGGCGGCCGCATCTATGTCACCAACGGCGCCGGCGACGCAGCCGCGCTCGACGCCGCGACCGGCGCAAGGCTGTGGATGGTCAAGCCAGGCGGCCCGCTGCGCGGCGCGCCGACGGTCGCCAACGACACCGTCTACATGCTGAGCGGCGACAGCCAGCTCTACGCGCTCAACGCCCAGAATGGCGAATTGCGCTGGCAGGGCGCTGGTTCGTTCGAGCTCGCCGGCGTGTTCGGCAGCGCCGCCCCCGCCTTCGCCCAGTCGACGCTCGTCGCCGGCTATTCCTCGGGCGAACTGACCGCCTATCGCTACGAGAACGGCAACGTCGTGTGGCAGGACGCGCTGGCGCGGACCGGCATCTCGACCTCGGTCGGCCAGCTCTCCGATATCGACGCCGATCCGGTGATCGACAATGGCCGCGTCTTCGCGATCGGCCAGGGCGGCCGCATGGTCGCGATCGAATTGATCACCGGTCAGCGCGCCTGGGAGGTCAACATCGGCGGCCTGTCGACGCCCTGGGTGGCGGGCGACTGGGTGTTCGTGGTGACCGACAAGGCGCAATTGCTGGCGGTGGCGCGCTCGTCGGGGCGGATCCGCTGGATCTCGCAGCTGCCGGGCTTCCGGCGCCCGCCGCGGGCACGCACCCCAAGCGGCTCCGATATGGCGGCGGGCCGGACCAGCACGGTCCGCCCCGGGGAGGGGCCGCTCTACTGGCGCGGGCCGGTGCTCGCCGGCAATCGGCTGGTGCTCACCGGCTCGAACGGCAACATCATCTTCGCTTCGCCGGTCGACGGCACGATCCAGACCACGGTCGAGCACGGCACGCCGATCTCGCTGCCGCCGATCGTCTCGAACAACACGCTGATCGTGCTCGACGATGAGGGCCGGTTGACCGCCTGGAGGTGACGTCGGCCCTTCAGGGAAGACGTCATCCCGGACTTGACCCGGGATCCATGAACACGGGCTTCGCCTATTCCGGCCCGGCCCGTGTTCCTGGATGCTGAATCAAGTTCGGCATGACGATGCGCTTCCTACACCGAGCCAAGTTCGGATGACCTATGCCCAAGCTGCCCACAGTCGCCATCGTCGGCCGGCCCAATGTCGGCAAGTCCACCCTGTTCAACCGGCTCGTCGGGCGCAAGCTCGCGCTGGTCGACGACCGGCCGGGCGTGACGCGCGACCGGCGCGAGGGCGAGGCGCATCTGCTCGGGATGGATTTCCGGGTGATCGACACCGCCGGCTACGAGGACGAAGACCCCGATAGCCTGCCCGGGCGGATGCGGGCCCAGACCAGCGCCGCGGTGCGCGATGCCGACGTCGCGTTGTTCATGATCGATGCCCGCGTCGGGGTGACCCCGCAGGACGAGGAGATCGCCCGCTGGCTGCGCTCGGAAGCGACGCCCGTCATCCTCGCCGCCAACAAGGCGGAGGGAAAATCGGGCGAGGCCGGCATCCTCGAAGCCTGGGCGCTCGGCCTTGGCGAGGCGATCGCGATGAGCGCCGAGCATGGCGAGGGCGTGGTCGACCTGTTCGAGCATCTGCGCCCGCATATCGAGCGCGGCGAGGAGGCGATCGAGGAGGATCCCGAGGCCGATCCGACGCTCAAGCTCGCCATTGTCGGCAGGCCCAATGCGGGCAAATCGACGCTCATCAACCGCATCCTCAGCGAGGAACGGCTGATCACCGGGCCCGAAGCGGGAATCACCCGCGATTCGATCGCCGTCGACTGGGAATGGAAGGCGCCCGACGGGCAGGTCCGCCCGGTCCGCCTGATCGACACCGCGGGCATGCGCAAGAAGGCCAAGGTCGACGACAAGCTCGAGAAGCTGTCGGTCGCCGACGCCAGGCGGGCGATCGATTTCGCCGAGGTCGTGGTGCTGCTGCTCGACGGCACGCGCGGGCTCGAGGTCCAGGACCTGAAGATCGCGGACAATGTCCTGCAGGAAGGCCGGGCGCTGCTCGTCGCGGTCAACAAATGGGACGTGGCCGAGGGGCCGAGCGCTCTCTTCAACGGGATCAGGGCGGCGCTCGAAGAAGGGCTCAGCCAGGCGCGCGGCGTGCCGCTGCTCACCGTGTCGGGCAAGACCGGCAAGGGCATCGACCAGCTGCTCGCCGCCGCATTCGAAATCCGCGAGACCTGGTCGAAGCGGGTGACGACCGGCCTGTTGAACCGCTGGTTCGAGGATGCGGTCGAGAAGAATCCGCCGCCCGCGCCGGGCGGCAAGAGGATCAAGCTCAGATACATCACCCAGGTCAATACGCGGCCGCCCAGCTTCGTCCTGTTCGGCACCCGGGTCGATCAGCTCCCCGACAGCTATTTGCGCTACCTGGTCAACGGCATCCGCAAGGAATTGGGGTTCGGCGCGGTGCCGGTGCGGCTTCAGGCGCGCGCCTCCAAGAACCCCTACGGCTGACACTGGCACAGTTGTGATTCGGAATGGGGCAGTTGCTGGCAACTGTCCCCGGCTAAGGCGTACGGCGGATTTTCGGGCGTCCGCGTCAACGCCCTGTTTACGGCTCGCGGGTAAGAGGGGTGCGCTGCCATGGACAGGGGAAGACAGCGCGTGGACGATCTCGTCGACTGGACCAAATTCGCGCAGATGCGCACCGAATTGGGGGCGAGCTTCGTGCGCATTCTCGGCTATTTCCGCGAGGATGGCGAGAAAGCGGTCGCGCGGATCGAGGATGCGATGCGGCGCGGCGATGCGGCCGGCCTCATCCTGCCTGCCCATACGCTGAAGGCCGAGGCGCGCCAGTTCGGCGCCGAGCCGCTCGCCGCGCTCGCCGAGGAGATCGAGGATATCGGCCGCCACGCGGTCGAGGCCGGCTTCTTTCCCGACGACATCCTGCCGCAGGTCGCCCGGCTGCGGCCGACCTACGCGCGCACGATCGACCTGCTCGAGACCGAAACCAACCCGCGGGTCGTCCGCCGCTCCGCCCTGGACAAGGGGCCGAGCAACCAGGATTTCGGGCGGCTCTAGCCGGCCTTTCCCCAAGACGTTCCCGGCGGCATAATCCGGCGTCCGGAGGATATGAGATGCGCGCGATTTTGAGCCTTTTGCTTCCGTTGCTCCTGCTGGCGGCCGCGGCCCCGGCCCAGGCCCAGAGCGATCCCGGCAATCCCGAAGCCGCCTTCGCCGATCTGCGGGCGATGGTCGACCAGATGCGCACGCGATATTACACGCGCGGCGAGCTCGTGGCGGGCTGGGACCAGGGCGGCGCGGATCCCGAGCGCGACCTGCGCGCGGCGGGCGCCGAGACCCACTATTTCTCCATCGTCGACCGCACCGGGCGCAGCGTCGGCATCCTGACGCGGCGCCCGCTCGCCGACTTCGCGCCGGCCGGCTGGCGGGTGGTCGACACCTACGGCTCGTCGGCGACCCGGCTGGACAATCCGTCGATCGCCTTCGAGATGCTCTCGCACCGCTACGCCGTCGGCCTGAGAGCGAACGGCCGCCGCCAGCGCGACGCCGACTGCACCGATCCGATCGCCAACGCCACGCTCTACGAGATTCCAGGCGCGCCGGCGCGCGAGGGCGACGAGATGATCCCGGTACTGTTCCGTGTGGTCCTGCTCTCCGCCGAGGGCCAGGTGGTGTGCAGCCGCGCGGAGGGAAGTGCCCGGACCGGCTATCGCAGCCGCGCCTTCACGCCGGACGGGTACCGGCTGCCCGCGTTCGACGAGAATGAGGAAGTCATCCGGATCGTCCCGGCCGCGCCGATCGACCGGCTGGTCGCCTTCGTGCCCGTCACCCAGGGCTAGCCGGCGCCTTGCGCATCGGCTCGATCCGGCCGCGCGCGAGCGAACGCCACAGCCATTCGAACGGGCCGTAGCGATAGCGCTCCAGCCAGGGTTTCGACCAGAGCAGCATCAGCGCCCACATGCCGAGCACCACGAGCCACAGCTCGATCCGGCTCATCGAGCCGTAAAAGCCGAGGCCGTAGCCGTAGAAGAAGACGGTCATCAGGATCGACGTGCCGAGGTAATTGGTGAAGGCCGCCCGTCCCGCCGCGGCGATCCGCTCGACCAGCGCCCCGCCCTTGCGGGTGAGGAGGAGGATCAGGGCGGCGATCGCGACCACCATGATCGGCCGGAACGGGGTCGTCGCCGCGATCGAGCAGGTGAAGATCATCTCGGGCGAGAAGCCGTCGCGCACCAGGAGAAGGGCGAGCGCCGCGTAGGCCGGGACCGCGATGCCGAAACCGACCAGCGCCCATTTGCGGTAGCGCTCCACGGGCCATTCGCCGCGGAAGAAGCCCGATTTCAACGCCGCCATGCCGAGTAGCATGTAGGCCAGCGTCTCCGACAGATAGAGCCAGACGCCTTCGAACGGCTGGAACATCCGATCGATCAGCCGATCGTGGACAAGGCCCCCATAGTCGCCGCCGAACAAGGCGAGCTTGTCATCGAGCGGTTGCCCCGTCAGCGGCACGAGACCTTCCTGCATCGAACGCCAGGCCTCGGCCATGTCCGGCGGCAGCGACGCGGCGCTGCTGAGGTAGAGCGCGAAGCCCGCCAGGGCGCCGAACAGCAAGCTCTGCAGCAGCACAAGGGCGATGCCCCAGCGGACCAGCGCGCGCACCGATAGCTTGCGGAAGAAGAACAGGAGGAGGCCGACCAGCGCGTAGAGAGTGAGGATGTCGCCGAACCAGATGAAGTAGAAATGAAGGAGGCCGAAAACGAGCAGCCAGGCCATCCGCGCATAGTGGATCCGGGCGGCGGACAGCCCCGACGCCTCCGCCCGCTCGATCACCAGCAAGGTGCTGGCCCCGAACAGGAAGGAGAAAAGGCCGCGCATCTTGCCGTCGACGAAGATGAAGCTGACCAGCCAGGAGCCAAGGTCGGCGCCGCTCTCCATGCCGAATGCGGCCGGGTTCATATAGGCCTGGAAGGGCATGGCGAAGGCGATGATGTTCATCGCCAATATGCCCATCACGGCGACTCCGCGCAGGATGTCGAGCGTTGCTATGCGGCCGGCGGGCGGCGCGTAGGACGCGGCAGGCGCGGCGTCAGCTGTGGCGATCATCGGGCGTCCCCCTCCCGGATAGATGGTGCCAGGATAGAGGATCGCCACGCGGGTGCAACCGGCAGATGCGGGCCCCCGGCACCGCGCCTGGCGCGCGGCGACGGAGCCGCTGGACCGTCCTGCCAACGCCGGGTTAGCCCCCCGTACCGACCTCCTCGGACGCCACGGCCTCGCGCTCGGCCGCCTTCCTCACGTCCGTCTCCGCGCGCATCTTTTCGGTGCGCAGCAGGCGGGCGGCCATGACGTCCCAGGCCGCGGCGGCGCGCAAATGGCGGTCGCGGACATTGTCGAGGCCGGCGGCCTCGGCGTCGCGGCGGGCCTGGGCGGCGCGGTCGCTATAGAATTTCTGCGTGGCGGACATAAGGCCGTCCTCGATGGGGCGGGCGCGAAAAGCGCGCCGGCCGATTGCCCTCCCGCCCGGCAGGCGCCGGAGCGGGAGGGAAAGGGTTACGCGTCCTGGAGGTTGACGGCGCTGGTCTTGCCGCGCTGGTCGGTCTCGAGCTCGTAGGAAACGCGTTGGTCCTGGGCCAGGCTGCTCATGCCCGCGCGCTCGACTGCGCTGATGTGGACGAAGGCGTCGTTGCCGCCATCCTCGGGCTGGATGAAGCCGAAGCCTTTTTGGGTGTTGAAGAATTTCACTTTGCCGATGGGCATCTTTGTCTTCCTTTGCTGGGGCGGGCCGAAATGGCGCGCCCGATGTGCCGGGGCAGCGGAGAGAAGGAAGAAGGTGCCGCAAAGCGCCGAAGACCGTCTTTGCGACCGAAGCAGCGCCCCAAGTGGGCGCGATCGGGCGGAATTGCAAGGTTGGGGGGCGCCGGAGGGCCCGGCAGGCCCTGAGTTACGGGGACACTATACTTAATTCCACGCACGATCGAATTAAGTATAGTGTCCCCGTAATTGTTCACGCCTCCCCGGGTTTGCTTTGGAGCTGGATATAGTTTTCCAGGCCCATTCGCTCGATCATCTCGAACTGGGTCTCGAGGTAGTCGATATGCTCCTCCTCGGCGGCGAGGATGTCGCGGAAGAGGTCGCGGCTGACGAAGTCGCGGACCTCCTCGCAATGCGCGATCGCGCCCCGCAGCTGGCCGACGGCCTCATGCTCGAGCTCGAGATCGGCGCGCAATATCTCCTCGACCGTCTCGCCGATGCGCAGGCGGCCGAGCATCTGGAGATTGGGCAGGCCCTCGAGGAAGAGGATGCGCTCGGCGAGCCGGTCGGCATGCTTCATCTCGTCGATCGATTCGTGCCGCTCATGCTCGGCGAGCCGCGCCACGCCCCAATTGTCGAGCATCCGATAATGGAGCCAATATTGGTTGATCGCGGTCAGCTCGTTCTTCAGCGTCTCGTTGAGCAGCTGCAATACCTGTTCGTCGCCCTTCATCATGGGTCTCCTGTTTCGACCACGCCTATAACGCAGGCCGCGCGGAAAAGGCATTAAAAAATGGCGGAAAACTGCGAAAAATTGCCTGCGAATGGCACGCGCTCGCAAGAGACGACGGCGCCAGTCAGATGCGAATGAGAAGCAGCGCTGCCCCCTTCGTCATTCCCGCGAAAGCGGGAATCCAGGCGGCGTGAGACACGGTGCCGACGCTGCATGGACTCCCGCTTTCGCGGGAGTGACGGTCGGTCTGTGGGCACCGCCGGTCAGGCGGTGGCGCGCTCGGCGGCGATGATCTCTCGCGCGAAGGAGAAGCACTGGCCGCAGCGCGGCTTGGCGCCGCGGGCGCGATAGGCGCTGGTCGGACAAGCAGCGCCGGCGCGCGCCGCCGCCCGCACGTCGCATTCCCGAATCGCGTTACAGACGCAAACGATCATGGAGATCGGTATAAACGATAATGCGACTTGTTCGCAATAGGGATAGTGGGAGTCGTCATCCCGAACTTGGTCCGGATCCATGACCACGGGGCGATCAGGTTCGCGCAGTCCGTGTTCATGGGTCCTGACTTTCGTCAGGATGACGCGGATCGCCTGATGTGGCTGGCGCCTGGCGCAACTCCTTGCGGATCACCAGCTTGAGGCCGGACCAGATTTCGTCGACGGCGCAGACCTTGACGTCGACCAGGCCGGTGGGGAGGGCGATTTCGCGGATCACGTCCTCGGTGATGTCGGTCGGCACCTTCGACGCCCTTTTCGGCCAGGAAACCCAGAGCTGGCCCGCGGGGGCGAGCAGGGGCAGCAGGCGGCGGATCGCGTCGCCGAGGGCGGCGCGCTCGGCGACGAAGACATGGGCGGCGTCGATCGGGGCGGCCGGCGCCTCGAGCAGGTCGAGTGCGAGGCCATCGGCGTCGATCTCGGCGCGCACGCTATGCGGCATGTTCTCGAACCAGGCGCGCTGGCCGTCCTTCAGGCTCAGCTTCCTCGCCAGCGGCGTTCCCGAATAGCCCGCGCTCGCCATTCCCCTTTTCCTCCTCAGAAGCCCTCGGGCAGGGTGACCGGCCCGATCAGCGCCTGGTATCGGCGCACCGCATAACGGTCGGTCATCCCCGCCACGAAGTCGCAGATCGTCCGCGCCACGGCCACGGGATCGGCCGAGAGGGGGCGCCATTCGGGGGGCAGCAGGCCGGGATCGTCGCGATAGGCGGCGAACAAGGCGGCGAGGATCGCCTGCGCCTCCTCGCGCACCGCCTGCACCTCGGGCGCGTCGTACATGCGCTCGTGGAGGAAGGCCTTGAGCGCCCCCTCCTCCTCCGCCAGCCCCGCCGAGAAACCGGCGAGCGGGCGCCCGGCGGCGCGCACCGCCTTCATGCCGCCCAGGCCTTCGCACCGGCGCCCGGTCTCGGCGAGGACGTCGTTCACCATCAGGCCGATCAGGTCGCGGACCAGCTCGGGGACCAGCCGCGCAGCCTCGACGCCCGGATAGCGGGCCCGCACCCGCGTCCAGACCCGCGCGGCCAGCGGCACTTCGAGCAATTCCTCGAGCGTGAACAGGCCGGCGCGCAGGCCGTCGTCTATGTCGTGATTGTCATAGGCGATATCGTCGGCGATCGCGGCGATCTGGGCCTCCAGGCTCGGCCAGTCCGCCAGTTCGAGCGGGAAATCCGCATCCGCCCCGGCCAGCGCCCAGGGCGCGTGCGCGACCGGGCCGTTATGCTTGGCGAGGCCCTCAAGCGTTTCCCAGCTGAGGTTGAGGCCGGCGAAAAGCGGATAGGGGCTTTCGAGCGCGGTCAGCAGCCGGATGGTGTGGGCATTGTGATCGAAACCACCGGCATTCGTCATCGCCGCCTTGAGGGCGTCCTCGCCGGCATGGCCGAAGGGCGGATGGCCGATATCGTGGGCGAGGCAGAGCGCCTCGGTCAGATCCTCGTTGAGGCCGAGCGCGCGGGCCATGGTGCGGCCGATCTGCGCGACTTCGAGGCTGTGGGTGAGCCTGACCCGGAAGTGGTCGCCGTCGGGCGCGACGAAGACCTGGGTCTTGTGGCGCAGGCGGCGGAACGGGATCGAATGGATGATGCGGTCGCGGTCGCGCTGGAAAGCGTCGCGGGGCCCGCGATCAGTTCGATCGTCTTCGCCGTGACGTCGTCCCCGACTGCGCCTGGGATCGGCCGCGAGATGCGCGAGCGGGGGCGGGGGCGTCGTCCTTCTTGGCGACGACGGCCGCTGCCTGGGCGCGGGCGGCGCGGCCGGAGCGGGAAGGGGCGGCGGGCTGCTGCCGCTGGGCGGAACGGCCGGAGCGGGAGGACGCGGCGGGCTGCTCCCGGCCGGCGCGGTTGCGCGCGGAGCGCGAGCCGGTCGGCTGGCGCGGTTCCTGGGCGGTCCGGATGCGGGTGGTGGTGCGGGAGTCATTGGCGCCTTGCAGGGCGTCTATCTCCTGGCCCGCCTCGCTTGTCCAGGTATAGGACTGAAGGCCGCTTTGCGCCAATTGCCCGACGAAGGCGCGGGCGGCGCTCTCGCTGGGGAACGGGCCGACGAGGAGACGATTGGTCGCGTTCAGTTGCGCGCTATAGGCGGCCCGGCCGCCGAGCAGGGCAGGGGCCTGCCGGCGGAAGGCGCCATATTGATAGACCAGGCCGGCCTTGGTGGGGCCGGTCGCCATCTGCACCCAGATCCGGGCCGGGCTGGCCGGAGGGCGGGGGCGGGTGTTGCGCGCGGCCGGCCGGGCGGCGGCGGTGCGCGTTCGCGCCGGCGCCGGGACGGTCCGCACGGGCGGCGCGACGGCGACCGGGGGCGCGATTTCCTCCTCGGGCGGCAGCGAATTGACGAAGGCGGTGACGCTGCTGAAATCCTCGGCGGGCGCGGCCGGCTGCTGGCGGGAGGGAGCTGGCGCCGGGGTGCCGAGCGGCCGGCCCTGCGGCACCAGGGTGAAGCCCGGGCTCTGTCCCTCGTCGAGCACCGGATCGGCCCAGGCGGGGGGCGCTTCCCGCGACGGGCGCTGCGGCTGGGTGCGGGTCCGCGGGCCTTCGTCGAGCACCGGCTCGGCCCAGGGCGGGGCGGGTCCGCGCGGGGATGACCGGCTCTGGCCCTGGCTCTGCCCGCGGCGGGCCTGGAGCTCGGCGAGCTGCACATTGCGGCGCGACTGCGCCTCGACCGGCGCCGCCGGGCGGCGGATCTGGCTGGCGACGCTGGGGCCGCCTTCGCCCGGGCGGCGGCGGCCGGCGCCCGTGTCGAACTGGGCGCCGCCGGCGTCGGGCCGGCCGCGCACGCGGACCGCGCCCATCGGCACCGACCCTTGCGCGAGCGCGAGCGCATTGGGATCGGCGCCGAGATCGGCCTGGGCGTAGGCGGCGGCGCGGCCGTCGCTCGGGAAATGGCCGAAATGGACGGCGAGCGCCTTTTGCGACGGGCTCAGGCTCGCCAGCCGGGCGAGGAAGGGGGCGAGCGCGTCGGCGCCGGCGGGCATCGTGTCGCGCGCCGACCGGTCCGCGCCGGCGGGGTCGCCGGTCAGCGCGAGGATGAAGGCCTGGGTGCGCAAGGCGGCGCGGTCGCGATTGCGGAGCTGGCCGTCGATGATCCTCAGCGCCTCGTCCCGGCGGCCGCTGATCGCCAGCGACAGCGCCAGCCGGCGGCGGACCTCGGGATCGTCCTCGCTCCTCAGCGACAGGGCATAATCCGCCTGCGCGCGCGCCGGATGGCCGAGCGAATCCCAGCCGAGGCCCCGGTCGGCGGCGATCTCCGCCTCGGGCGCGCCCAGCGAAACCGCCTCTATGAACAAGGGCATGGCGTCGTTGGCGCGCTCGAGATGGACGAGGGCCTGGGCCATTCCGGCCTTGGCGCGGGCGTTGCGCGGCTCGGCGTCGCTCGCGCGGGCGAAGAAGCTCAACGCCGCGTCGGGGTCGCCCATTTGGAGCGCGGCGCGCCCGGCGCCGGTCAACGCGGTGACGCTGCGCGGATTGAGCGCGAGCTGGGTGAGGTTACGCCGCAATTCGGCGCCGGCGCCGGCGTTCCGGTCGAGCGGCTGCACGACCGCGCCCGGCGGCAGGCGCGACCGGTCCTGCGCCTGCGCGCCCGTCGCCAAGAGACTGCCTATCCCCAGCAGCGCGAAGCCGCGGCGGATCGCCCGCATCGTCCGTGAAAACATGGGATCGAGGATAGACAGCCCCCAGCCTGTACCGGCAATGAGCAGTAGTACGATCCTGCGGTCAGGCGGTGTTCGGGGGCGATGAATGGCCTCAGGCGAGCAGCCAGGCGAGCAGCTCGTCCATCTGCACGGCCGTTTGGGCGAAAGCGTGGCCGACGCCCTGGTAGACGCGCGTCTCCAGGTCGCGGCCGCGGCGCCATCCCAGCGCCGCGAGCCGCCGCGCAATCCCGATCTGATGAGGCGCCATGCCCGCGTCCATCATCAAGGTGCCGTGGTCCATCCAAAGCCGCCGCCCCCGCGGAGCGCCCAGCCGCGCGAAATATCGGGGCCAGATCGAAAGCAGCTGCGGATGCTCGATGAAGCGTTTGTCGTAGATCGGCCAATTAGGCGAGATGCAGGCGGCGCGGCCGAACGCCTGCTGTCCCTCGACGAAGGCGCAGGCGGCCATCGGGCCGGCCATGCTGGCCCCTATGATGGCGGTGTCGCGGCGCCCGGTTTGGGTGCGATAATGCGCGTCGATGAACGGCTTCAGCCGGTTCGTCAGGAAGCGGAGAAATTGCGTATTGATGAGCGGCCGTCCGGCAAGCACGCGGTCGATTGCCGCGCGCAGGCTGCCGTCGGCCTGATCGTAGACCGTCTGCGGCATATATTGCCGGAAGCGGTCGTCCGGGTCACCGAGATTGTCGATCGCCACGATCAGCGCCGGCTGGATGCGGCCGGCGGCGGCAAGCTGGGCGACGCGGCGATCGGCCGCGAAGTTCGTGCCTTCGGAATCGCCTGTGAAGACGTACTGCCCGTCGAGCATGTAGAGCGTGCGGTAGGAGCGGGTGCCGCCCTCGTAGCCGGGCGGCAGCCAGACCCGGACACGCATGTCGAGACGATCGCCGGAACCGAGCGGATCAAGCGTCTCGATACGGCCTTCCGGCGCGCCCGGCACGGCGAGCGCGGGGGCAGCCGCCGCGGCGGCGGCGAGCGTCAGGAATGTGCGGCGACCGATCAACGGCTTCGCGACGGCCTCCCGCTTACTGATTGTTCTGCCGGTTGAGGAAGCGCGGGATGTCGAGCGGGTCGCGGGTGCCGGTGCGCAGGCGCTGGGTCTCCTCGGTTTCCTCCTCCTCGGGCACCTGCGCCTTCTGGGCACCGCGGGCGATGCTCGACATGCGCTCGAACAGGGTGCCGGCCTGGCGCGGTTCGGGCGCGGCTTCTTCCGCCGTCTCGTCGCGGGTCAGCCAGGAGCGTGTGCCGGCCGGGGGCAGCTCCGTCGCCTCGCCCGAGGGCGTCTCCTCGGTCATCTCGGCGGTGTCGAGCAGCAATTCCTCGCCGTCCTCGCCGGCCGGGGCCGCCATGGTCTCGTCGAGCATGATCTCGGCCTCGTCCGTGGTTTCCGTCTCCGTCGCATTCGTCTCGGCGATGGTTTCGATTTCCTCGGGCGGCGTCAGCGTGATCGGCGCCGTCTCCTCGGCCACAGGCTCGGCTCGAGGCGTCTCGGCCATGGGGCTGCTGCTGGTCGTGCGCGCGGCCGGGAAGGCGAAGACCTTGGCCGGCTGCGGCATCGGCATGATCTCCTCGGCGCCGATGCCGGTGGCGACCACCGAGACGCGGATCTTGCCGTCGAGATCGTTGTTGAACGCCGAGCCCCAGATGATGTTGGCGTCGGGATCGACCAGCTCGCGGATGTGGTTGGCGGCCTCGTCGACCTCCATCAGCCGCATGTCGTCGCCGCCGGTGATCGAGATGATCACGCCCTTGGCACCCTTCATCGAGACGCCGTCGAGCAAAGGATTGGCGATCGCCTGCTCGGCCGCCTCGATGGCGCGATTGTCGCCGCCGGCCTCGCCCGTGCCCATCATCGCCTTGCCCATTTCGGACATGACCGAGCGGACGTCGGCGAAATCGAGGTTGATCAGGCCGGGCATGACCATCAGATCCGTGATGCCGCGAACGCCCTGCTGGAGCACCTCGTCGGCCATCATGAACGCTTCCTTGAAGGTCGTGTTCGGATTGGCGATGCGGAACAGGTTCTGGTTGGGGATGACGATCAATGTGTCGACATGCTGCTGCAATTCCTCGATGCCGGCGTCGGCGGCGCGGCCGCGCCTCAGGCCCTCGAAGCTGAACGGCTTGGTGACCACGCCGACGGTCAGGATGCCGCGGTCGCGCGCCGCCTTGGCGATGACCGGCGCGGCGCCGGTGCCGGTGCCGCCGCCCATGCCGGCGGCGATGAAGCACATATGGGCGCCGTCGAGCGCCTGCTCGATCTCGGTCAGCGCCTCTTCGGCGGCGGCCTTGCCGATCTCGGGCCGGGAGCCGGCGCCGAGGCCCTGGGTGATCCTGAGGCCGAGCTGGATCTTGCGGTCCGCGAGGCTGTGGTTGAGCGCCTGCGCGTCGGTGTTGGCGACGATGAAATCGACACCCTGCACGTCGGCGCCGATCATGTTGGCGATGGCGTTGCCGCCCGCGCCGCCGACGCCGATCACGCTGATCCTGGGGCGAAGCTCCTCCACTTCCGGACGGATGAAATCGATGCTCATGACCAGTCTCCCCAATGCGCCGTTTGGAGCGGCGCGGCCTCATAAGTGCTTTTGCCCGATGCGATTCTGGGGAGCGAGCAAAAAGTTAACGCGAGTGTCATCTTTTCCCCAGATTTCTCAATACTGAGTCCGAAAAGCCGCAATCAGCCGCTGCAGCCAGTTGCCGGCGGGTTTTTCGCCGCTTTCCTTGGGCCCGAAACCGACGCGAAGGTCGATCTCGCCCGACGCGGCGAACAAAGCGAGGCCCGCCAAAGTCGAAAAAGCGGGGCCGCTATGCGCCTCGGGAAGGCCGGGCATGCTCGGCCGGCCGATGCGCACGGTGCGGCCGAGCACGCCTTGCGCATAATCGGCGATCCCCTTCAGTTCGGCGCCGCCGCCGGTCAGCACGATCTGGCGGCCGATGGCGCCGCCGAAGCCCATCGCCTTCAGCGCCTCCTCGACCTGCGCGGTCAGATGCTCGAGCCGCTGGCGGATCACAGCGACGAGCTGGGCCCGGGTGATGCGCGAGGTCTCGACGCCCTCCTGGCCGCCGGCGATCGGCGCCAATTCGATCATGTCGTGATTGTCCCTGGGGGAGGTCATCGCCGAGCCGTAGAAGCATTTGATGCGCTCGGCCTCGACCCGGCGGGTGCCGAACGCGGCGGCGATGTCGTCGGTGATGTCGCCGCCGCCGATCGCCAGCGACTTCAGGCCGACCAGCATGCCGCCGGCGAACACCGAGACGTTGGTGACCCCGCCGCCAAGCTCGACCAGGGCAACGCCCAACTCGCGTTCCTCCTCGCTCAGACAGGCCTTCCCCGCCGCGACCGGCGAGGCGACGGTGGCTTCAACGCCGAGGTGGGCGGAGCGGACGCACAGGTTGAGGTTTTTCCAGGGCGCCGGATCGGCGGTGATGACGTGGATGTTGACCGCGAGCTTCTCGGCGTGAAGCCCGCGCGGCTGCTTGACGCCGTTGACCTCGTCGATCGTGTAGAAGGCCGGCAGCGCATGGAGCAATTGCCGGCCCTCGCGCTCGATCGACGACCAGCCCTTGGCGAGCAAGGCGTCGATATCCTCATCCTGGATGCGGCCGCCGCCGATCCCCACCTCCACGTCGACCATGTCGGAGACCATGCCGCCGGCGGAAAAGCCGATGAACACCTGGTCCACCTGGGTGCCTGCGATGCGTTCGGCCTGCTCCATGGATTCGCGGATCGCGATCTCGCTCTTCTCCATGTCGGCGATAAAGCCGCGCTTGACGCCGCGGCTCTCGCGCTGGCCGGTGCCCAATATCTTGAGCCGCCCGTCCGGCCCCGGCTCCGCGATCAGCGCGCAGACCTTGGACGAGCCCACGTCCAGCGCCGCCACCAGGGTCCGGGCCGCGGGCAAAGCGGGGCGGCGCACCATCAAATCGTCTCGGACAAATCGCGGGGGATCTGCCCCGGATCGGGCGCCGGCGGCGCGGAGGGGACGCGCGCGCCGGGCTCGCGCGAGATGCGGACATAAGCGCGCGTGGGATCGCGCATGTCGATCCGGGCGAAGCCGCGGCCGAGCAGGCTGTCGCGCTGATCGAGCTGGGCGAAACGCAGGATCGCGCGGCGCGCCTCCTCCTCGCCCTCGGGCAGGGTCAGGATCTCGCCGCTCTGGAAGTGGATGTCCCAGCGGCGCTGGCCGATCCAATGGGCCTCGGTCACCTGCGGGCGCAGCCGCGGCACGGTGTCGATCAGCGCCTTCAGCGCGGCGAAGCGGCTATTGGCGCCGGGCCCGGTCAGCCTCGGCAGATCGGGCACCGCCTCGATCCGCACCGGCTCCAGCGAGACGCCGTCCGCGTCGATCAGCATCTGCCGGCCTCGCGAATCCTGCCAGATCGCCACCGGCACGCGCTCGATCACCTCGATCACCAAGGTGTCGGGCAGGCGCCGCGAGACTCGCGCCTCGCGGATCCAGGGCAAGGCGAGCAGCCGTGCCCGGGTGCGGTCGAGGTCGACCAGGGGCATGGCCGGCGAATCCTGGTTGAAGGCGATATTGTAGATCGCCTGGGTCGAGACGCGGGCATTGCCCCGGGTTTCGACGTGGCGCAGGGTGAAGCCCATCTGGCCGATGCCCTCGCCGATGGCGAGGCCGGCGAGCTGCGGCAGGCGGAAGGCGAACACCGCCGCGACCAAGCTGACCATGACCAAGGCGGCAACCGACCAGCCCAGGATGCGGCGCGCGGCGCCGGGCTCGAAGCCCAGCGATTCGAACATGCCCTCGCCGGGCTTTTGCCGGCGCGCCGAGGTGCCCCGCGATCCGCCGCGGCCGCTCCGCGCCTTCGAACGCGCCGGGGCCGCGCGGCCCGCGCCTGCTTTCGCCATCCTCGCACTCATAACGCCGCCTCCACGAGCCGCTCGACCAGATCGGCATAATCCACGCCCCGGAACCGCGCCTGCTCGGGCACCAGGGAAAGCGGGGTCATGCCGGGCTGGGTGTTCACTTCGAGGAGGTAGAGCCCCGCCTCGCCTTTCTCGTCGTCCCAGCGGAAATCGGAGCGCGAGGCGCCCTTGCAGCCGAGGATGCGATGCGCGTCCGCCGCCATCTTCATCGCCGCCGCCCTGATCTCCTCGGGGATTGCGGCCGGGCAGACATGCTCGGTCATGCCGTCGGTATATTTGGCGTCGAAATCGTAGAAGTCCGATTTGGGCAGGAGCTCGGTCACCGCCAGAGCCTCGCCGTTCAGCACCGCGACGGTGAGCTCGCGGCCGCGAACGAAGGGCTCGGCGAGGAGCCGCGCGAAGACCTGCCACGGCCCCGTGACGTCGCGCCCGATCGGATCGCCGTGATTGCCGCCCGCCTTGATGATGGCGACGCCGACCGAGGAGCCCTCGTTGACCGGCTTCAGCACATAGGGCCGGGGCAAGGGATCGTTCGCATAGAGGCTCTCGCTCTCGACGATCCTCCCCTCCGGCATGCGGATTCCGGCCGGGACGAGCACCTTCTTGGTCAGCTCCTTGTCGATCGCGATGACCGAGGTCTCGAGGCCGCTATGGGTGTATTTGAGGCCCATCAGGTCCATCATGCCCTGCACCGTCCCGTCCTCGCCGGGCGTGCCGTGCAGGGCGTTGAAGACGACGCCGGGCGCGGCCTCGAGCAGCCGTTGGGCGACGTCGCGGCCCATGTCGATCCGGGTGACGCGATGGCCGCGGCCCTCCAGCGCCTCGGCGACGCCGGCGCCCGAGGTCAGAGACACCTCGCGCTCGGCCGACCAGCCGCCCATGAGGACCGCGACGTGGAGGGGGGTCATCGGCCACACTCCGTCATTCCAGCGAAAGCTGGAATCTCGCTTCTTCTTTCCCGGCCGCTGCAAAGGCAGGGGGATTCCAGCTTTCGCTGGAATGACGAAAAGGGGAGGGGTCTCACTTCTCCACCCCCACACGCTGGATTTCCCACTCCAGCTCCACGCCGCTGTCGGCCTTCACCCGGCGCCGCACCTCTTCGCCGAGCGCCTCGATCTCCGCCGCGCGCGCGCCGCCGAGATTGAGCAGGAAGTTGCAGTGCTTCTCGGACACCTGGGCGTCGCCGATCCTGAGGCCGCGGCAGCCGGCGGCGTCGATCAGCCGCCAGGCCTTGGTCCCCGGCGGGTTCTTGAAGGTCGAGCCGCCGGTGCGCGAGCGCAGGGGCTGCGAAGCTTCGCGCTCGGCGGCGATCCGGTCCATCTCGGCGCCGATCACTTTGCAATCGCCGGGCACGCCTTCGAACAGGGCTTCGACCACGACGGCGCCCTCGGGCACCTCGCTGTGCCGATAGGTGTAGCCGAAGCGCTCCAGCCGCCAGGTCGCGAGCTCGCCGCTCCGAAGCACCAGCTTCGCCTCGACCAAGATGTCGGCGACCTCGCGGCCATAGGCGCCGCCGTTCATCCTGACGAAGCCGCCGACCGTGCCCGGGATGCCGCGCAGGAATTCAAGCCCGGCCAAGCCTGCGTCGCGCGCCTTGGAGGAGACCAATATGCCCGATGCGCCTCCGCCGCAGCCCAGCCGGTCGCCGTCCAGCCGCTCGATCCCGGCGAATGCCTTGCCGAGCCGCACCACCACGCCGGCCACGCCGCCGTCGCGCACGATGAGGTTGGAGCCGAGACCCAGCGCCATCACCGGCACCTCGGGATCGAGCTCCCGCAGGAAGCCCTGCAGATCCTCGACGTCCCTGGGCTCGAACAGCCAGTCGGCCCTGCCCCCCGCCTTGAACCAGACGAGCGGCGCCAGCGGCGCATCGGCGGTGAGCCTGCCCGCCACCTTGGCGAGGGTCGCGGCGCCGGTCATTTCGCCCGCCTCGCCTTGAGGCCTTCGGCGAAGCCGGCGGCCCATTTGGTGATGTCGCCGGCGCCCAGAAAGATGATCATGTCTCCGGGAGCCGCGAGCCCGGCCAGTTGCCGGGCCACGTCGTCAGCGTCCGCCGCGGCATGGGCGCCCGAGTGGCCGCGCTGCTTCAGTCCCTCGACCAGGGCCGCGTGGCTGACGCCTTCGATCGGCTCCTCGCCCGCCGCATAGACCGGCGCGACCAGCACGATGTCGGCATCGTTGAACGCCGTCTGGAATTCGGCCATCAGATCGTGAAGCCTGGTGTAGCGGTGCGGCTGGACGACAGCGATCACGCGGCCTTGGGCGCCCTCTCTTGCGGCCGAGAGCACCGCGGCGATCTCGACCGGATGGTGGCCGTAATCGTCGATGATGGTGATGCCGTCGACCTCGCCGACGCGGCTGAAGCGGCGCTTGACGCCGTCGAAGGTGGCGAAGCCGCGCTGGATGACCTCGTCGGCAATGCCCATCTCCGCCGCCACGCCGACCGCCGCAAGCGCGTTCTGGACGTTGTGCCGGCCGGACATGGGCAGCGCGATGCCCTGGATAGTGCGGACCTCGCCATGGCGGTCGCGGATCGAGACGTCGAATGTATTGCCGCCCGGCACCGGCACGACATTGTCGCCCCTGATGTCGGCATGGGCGGCGAAGCCGTAGGTGACGATGCGGCGGTCGCGCAGCCGCGGGATGATCGACTGCACCTCGGCATGGTCGACGCAGAGCAGGGCGGCGCCGTAGAAGGGGACGTTCTCGACGAACTCGACGAAGGCGTCCTTGACCTGCTCGAAGCCGCCATAATGTTCGAGATGCTCGGGATCGATGTTGGTCACCACCGCGATCGTGCCGTCGAGCCGGAGGAAGGAGCCGTCGCTCTCGTCGGCCTCGACCACCATCCAGTCCGAGCTGCCGAGCCGGGCATTGGAGCCGTAGGCGTTGATGATGCCGCCGTTGATCACGGTCGGATCGATGCCGCCGGCGTCGAGCATCGCCGCGATCATCGACGTGGTGGTGGTCTTGCCGTGCGTCCCCGCCACCGCGACGTTGAGCTTGAGGCGCATCAGCTCGGCGAGCATCTCGGCGCGCTTCACCACGGGGATGCGGCGCTCGTAGGCGGCTTCGACCTCGACATTGCCGCGCCGGATCGCGGTCGAGGTCACCACCACGGCGGCGTCGCCGAGATTGTCGGGGCTGTGGCCGATCGCGACCGGGATGCCCTTGCGGCGCAGGCTCTCGACCACGGGGGATTCGGCGACGTCGGAGCCCTGCACCTCGTGGCCCAATATCTTCATCACCTCGGCGATGCCCGACATGCCGATGCCGCCGATGCCGACGAAATGGATGGTGCCGATGTCGATCCCCGCGACCTTCATGCCGGCACCGTCCCCGGCATCGGCCGCAGCACAGCATCGCGCACGAATTGGGGGTCGGCGCCCGGATCGCGGCCAATGCGCTCGACGAGGTCGGCCAGGTCCCTCGCCGCTGCTGGCCGCCCGGCGCTCTTCGCGCGCTCGGCCGCCTTGGCGAGCGCGGCGGGCTCGAGGCCGAGCTTCTGCATCTGCTTGGCGAGCTCAACGGGGGTGAATCCGGGCTGGGCGATCATCCGCGCGCCGCCCGCCTTGGCCATCTCCCTGGCGTTGAAGGTCTGATGATCGTCGGTGGCGCCGGGCAGCGGCACCAATATTGCGGGGCGGCCGGCGGCGGTCAGCTCGGCGATGGTGGAGGCGCCGGCGCGGCCGATGACGAGATGCGCCCAGCCGAGCCGCTCGGGCAGATCGGGGAGATAGGTGGCAAGGTCGGCGGGGATGCCGAGCTCGGCATAGCGGGCGCGGACCCGCTCGATATCCTCGTCGCGGCATTGCTGGGTGACCTGCAGGCGGCGGCGGAAATGCTCGGGGAGCAGAGCGAGCCCCTCGGGTACCACCTCGGAGAGGATAGCGGCGCCCTGGCTGCCGCCGGTGACGAGCAGGCGGAAGATGCCGTCTTCGGTCAGCGCCGGAAAGGGCTGGTCGCGCAGCGCCACGATCTCGTCGCGGACCGGGTTGCCGACCAGCTGGACCTTGGCCTCGGCCTTGCCCGACAGCCGCTCGACCTTCCGGTAGGCGGTGGCGATCGCGTCGACCTTGCCCGCCATCAGCCGGTTGACCCGGCCGAGCACGGCATTCTGCTCGTGGATCAGGGTCGGGATGCGGTCGCGCCGCGCGGCGAGCAAGGCGGGCAGGGCCGGATAGCCGCCGAAGCCGATCACCGCGCTTGGCAGGAAGGTCTCGTAGAGCCGGAGCGCCATCGCCCGGCCGATGGCGATCGCCTTCATCGCCCGGAACCAGCCGACCGGGCCACCGGCGAGCCGCCCGGCGGGAAGGACATGGACCTGGACATTGTCGAACAGGCCGGGGATGCGCGCGCCGCGATCGTCGGTGATCAGCGCCACCCTGTGCCCGCGCGCCAGCAATTCCTCGGCGAGCGCGTGTGCGGGGATCATATGCCCCCCGGTCCCGCCGGCCGCAAGGACGTAGTGGCGCGACATCATAATCCCTCTCCCATTTGGGGAGAGGGAGGGGCCCGCCGCGTAGCGGTGGGAGGGTGAGGGGAGGGGCGGCCGAGAGAATTCGCAGGCGCTGTCACCCTCATCCAACTCCGCCTAGGCTCCTTCGTCGCCAAGGCTACGTATCCTTCTCGCCTCAAGGGAGAAGGGTTTTCCAGGGGAATGACCGGCATCATCGCGAGATTCCCCGCCGCGTCACCTTGTAGGGCGCGCTGTGGAGGTGCGGGTTGCGGCGGGTGAAGGCGAGCAGCAGGCCGAAGCCCATGGCGAGCGCGATCATCGAGGAACCGCCGTAGGAGATGAAAGGCAGGGTCATGCCCTTGGACGGGGCGATATGGACGTTGACCGCCATGTTGATGATCGCCTGCAGCCCGAACTGGCAGACGAGGCCCGCGCCGGCGAGGACGAGGAACTTGTCCTCCTCGTTCAGGAGCCGGACCAGCACGCGCACCACGATCGTCATGTAGAGGATGGCGATGGCGAGGCAGGCGATGATCCCGAACTCCTCGCCGATCACCGAGAAGATATAATCGGTGTGCGGCTCGGGCAGCGAGAATTTGCGCAAGCCAGCGCCGGGCCCCAGCCCGAACAGGCCGCCAGCGGTCAGAGTCCGCATCGCCGATTCGACCTGATAGGTGTCGCCCTGCGAGAAGAGGAAGCCGTCGATCCGCTGGGTCGCGACCGGATAGAAGAGATAGGCGAGCACCACGGCGGCCACCGCGCCGGCGGCCAGGAGGTAGAGGATGCGCATCGACGCGCCCGACAGGGCCAGGAGCAGCACCCAGGCGGCGACGAAGATGATCGTCTCCCCGAAATTGGGCTGGCGCATGAGCAGGAGGGCGATGATTCCGGTCAGCACCGCGGTCAGCGGCACGACTGGGAGCGAGCGGTCCTTCTCCTTGAGCGAGAGCAGCCAGGCGATGGTGACGATGAACAAGGGCTTGAGGAATTCCGACGGCTGCATCCTCGCGAAGCCGGAGCCGATCCAGCGCTGCGCGCCATTGATCTCCGTGCCGACCACCGGGACCAGGAAGAGGAGGCCGGTGAAGACCACCGCGCCGAGCAGGCAGAGCCGTCGCGCCCGCGCCTTTGGCAGCATCGAGACCACGACCATCACTGGAATCGCAAGCGCGATCCAGATCAGCTGGCGGTAGAAATAATAAAGCGGCTGCACGCTCGAACCTTCGCCCGAAAGGCGCTGGCCGGCCGCGGGGGAGGCGGCGGCGACCGCGATCAGCCCGATCACGATCAGCACCGCGACCAGGATCACCAGGACCTTGTCGATCTCCCAGAACCATTTTGCGATGGACCGCGTGTCGGAACGGCCGTAGCGGGGCGCCTTCGACCGGCGCTCGGGCTCGGGCTCCGTCTTCATTCTCGCCGTCAGGCTCATGGCAATGCCCTCACCATGGCGCGGAAGGCATCGCCCCGCGCCTCATAGTCCCGGAACTGGTCGAACGATGCGCAGGCCGGCGAGAGCAGGACGACCTCGCCCCGCGTCGCCGCATCCGCCGCGTCATTCACCGCCTTCATCAGCATTCCACACTCGGTGACGGGCACCTTGCCGCCCAGCAAGCGCGCGAACATCGGCCCGGATTCGCCGATCGTATAAGCGGCGCGGACATGGCCGAGCTGGTCCGCGCAGGGCCCAAGGCCGTCGCTCTTGGCGCGCCCGCCGACAATCCAGTGGATATACGGGTAAGCGGCGAGCGCGGGGGCGGTGGACTCGGGGTTGGTCGCCTTGCTGTCGTTGACGAAAAGGATGCCGTTCTTCTCGGCGATCCGCTCCATCCGGTGGGGGAGGCCGGGATAGGTGCACAGGCCTTTCCTGATCCGCTCGTTTGTGAGGCCAAGCAGTCGGCAGGTCTCGACGGCGGCGGCAGCGTTTTGAAGGTTGTGGGGCCCCTGAAGAGCGGGCCATTGGCGCTGATCGCCATACCGGCCCGCATCCTCAAGATTGAACCACTCCTCCTTGCCCGCTGGATGCGCCATCTCAATCAGTGGCGAGTCCGGGCTGTTGAAGTCATACACTGCCGAACCAAAGCTCGACTGCATTCTGAACAGTCGAATCTTGGAGTCCCGATAAGCCTCGAAGCTCTCGTACCGATCCAGATGGTCCGGCGTGATGTTGGTGAGCACGGCAACGTCGCAATCGAGGCTGAAGGTCAGGTCGATCTGGTAGCTGGAGAGCTCCAGCACGTAGACGCCGCCTTCGGGGAGCGGATCCTGGGCCAGGATCGGAAGGCCGATATTGCCGCCCATCGCGGCCGGTACGCCGGCGGTCTTGAGGATGTGGTGGACCAAAGCGGTGGTGGTCGATTTGCCGTTGGTGCCGGTTATGCCGACGACCTTGTGCGGGGGCAGCGACGGGCGCGCCTGGGCGAACAATTCGATGTCGCCGATCACGGGCACGCCCGCTTCGCGCGCCTTGGCGGCGATCGGGTGGGTGTTGAGCGGCACGCCGGGGGAGACTACGATTGCGTCGTAGCCCGCAAGGTCGATTTCCATAGGATCGGCAATGCCAGAAGTTCCCCGGCGAAGGCCGGGGTCCAGTACTGAGTCCGTATCTGGGCCCCGGCCTTCGCCGGGGAACAGTGCCAGAGCGGTCTCCCTGGCTTCTTCCCGATTGTCCCAGGCCGTCACCTCGGCGCCGCTCATGACCAAAGCCTCGACCGTCGCCAGCCCGGAACGCGCCAGCCCCAGCACCGCGTAGCGCTTGCCGCGAAAGGCCGGGCTCGCGATCATGATGCAGCCGTGCCCCTCCGCAGGCAGGAGCCCAGAATGGGCCCTTTGCCTGGATCCCTGCTTTCGCAGGGATGCGGTGATGGCGGTGCCCGCATCGCCGTCACCGCAGCTTCAGTGTCGAAAGGCCGGCCAGAGCCAGCACGAAGGCGATGATCCAGAAGCGGATCACCACGGTCGGCTCGGACCAGCCGAGCTGCTCGAAATGGTGGTGGATCGGCGCCATCCTGAAGACGCGCTTGCCGGTGCGCTTGTAGACCAGCACCTGGATGATCACGCTCATTATCTCGACCACGAACAGACCGCCGACGATGCCGAGCACGATCTCGTGGTGGGTCGAGACCGCGATCGCGCCGAGCGCGCCACCCAGAGCAAGGCTGCCGGTATCGCCCATGAAGACCGCGGCCGGCGGCGCGTTGAACCACAGGAAAGCGAGGCCGGCGCCGATGATCGCGCCGCACAATATTGTGAGATGCGCGGTGCCATCCACATAAGGGATGCCGAGATAGATCGCGAACTTCGAGCTGCCGACCAGATAGGTGATGACGATGAAGGCCAGGCTGGCGATGATCACCGGCATGGTCGCGAGCCCGTCGAGCCCGTCGGTCAGGTTCACCGCATTGCCGAACGCGACCACGACGAAGGCGGCGAAGACGATGTAGAAGGGGCCGAGATCGACCACCGGCCCGTTATAGAAGGGGATGTAGAGCTCGGTTCCGGCGCCCTGCAGGATGATCCAGCAGCCGATGCCGGCGACGGCGAACTCGGCGACCAGCCGCATCCGCCCCGAAATGCCCTTGTGGCTCTTCTTCTTGATCTTGTCGTAATCGTCGAGGAAGCCGATCAGGCCGAAGCCGACCGTGATCAGCATGCACGCCCAAAGGTAGCGGTTGGAGAAATCCATCCACAGGAACATGGCGACGGTCAGCGAGGTCAGTATCATCAGCCCTCCCATGGTCGGCGTGCCGCGCTTGGCGAGGTGCGACAGGGGGCCGTCGTCGCGGATCGGCTGGCCCTTGCCCTGGCGGACGCGGAGCCAGCCGATGAACTTGGGGCCGATGATCAGGCCGATCAGCAGCGCGGTCGCCGTCGCCGCGCCCGCGCGGAAGGTGATGTAGCTGAAGAGGTTGAACACCCCCGGATAGCCAAGCTGCTCTGCGATCCAAAGAAACATCAGTCTTTCCCGCCCGCCAGCGCCTCGACGAGCGCCGCGAGTCCGATCGCGTTGGAGCCCTTGACCAGCAAGGCGTCGCCCGGCCCGATCGCCGCCCGAGCGAGCGGCAGGGCGGCCGCCGCGTCGGCCACATGCGCCATTTTGACCTGGCCGCCAAGGGCCTTTGCCAGCGCCTCCATCTCGCTTCCGACGAGGATCGCATAATCGACATGCGCCTGTTCGAGCCGGTCGGCGAGCGCGGCGTGATAATCGTCGCTGTCGGCGCCGAGCTCGCGCATCGATCCCAATATGGCGATGCGGCGGCCGGCGATCTTCTCCTCGCCGAGCACCTTGAGCGTCGCCGCCATCGACGCCGGATTGGCATTGTAGCTTTCGTCGATCAGCAGGGCCGCCCCGCCTTCCACCGCGACCAGATGGCGCTCGCCGCGGCCCTTGAGCCCGCCCAGTTCGGCAAGCGCCAGCCCGGCCTGAGCGAGGTCGCCGCCCACCGCCTCGACGGCCGCCAGCACCGCCAGCGCATTGGCCACCCAATGCTCGCCGGCCTGGCTCAGGGTGAAGCTCAATTGCGCGCCGGGCAGGCAGGCGGTGACCATCGAGCCGCCGCGCGGCCCGCGGATCACGTAGGAGGCGCGCACGTCCGCGCCTTCGCCGAGGCCGAAGGTGAGGATGCGGGCCGCGCATGGCCGCGCCGCCGCGATCAGCCGGTCGCGGTGCGGGCTGTCATAGGGGATGATCGCGGTGCCCTCGGGCTCCAGCCCCTGAAATATCTCGGCCTTGGCATCGGCGATGTCGGCGTCGCTGGCGAAAAACTCGCGGTGCGCGGGCGCGATCGTGGTGACGATGGCGACGTGGGGCCGCACGATCCGCGCCAGAGCGGCGAGCTCGCCCGCATGGTTCATGCCCATTTCGAACACGCCGTGAAGGGCGGCGCGCGGCATGCGGACCAGGCTCAACGGGACGCCGACATGGTTGTTGTAGCTTTTCACCGAGCGGTGGGCGCGGCCGGGCGCGGCACGGTCGAGCGCGGCGAACAGGGCCTCCTTGGTGCCGGTCTTGCCGGCCGAGCCGGTGACGCCGACGATCCTGGCGCCGCTGCGCTCGCGCGACGCCCAGGCGAGGTTGTTGAGCGCGATGGCGGTGTCGGCGACGCGGACATGCGGGTGCGCGATCTCCTGGGAGACCAGGGCGCCGGCGGCGCCTTGCGCGAAGGCCTGGTCGACGAATTTGTGGCCGTCCGTGGCCTCGCCCTTCAGCGCGATGAAGAGATCGCCCGGGCCCACCTCGCGAGAATCGAACGCGGCTCCTGCGGCGTCGAAATCGCCCTGTACGGTGCCGCCCGTGGCTTCGGCGATCTCGCAGGCTGTCCACAAGGGGCTCATGCCAAACCCCCAACTCGCTCGTCCCGAGCGTAGTCGAGGGGCGCTTGTGATGATTCGGTGCCGGCGCCCCTCGACTTCGCTCGGGACGAACGGATGCTGTGGGGAACTTGCATCATGACGCCGCTTCCTCGCGGGCCACGGTGACGTCGTCGAAGGGCAGGATCTTGTCGCCCACCGGCTGGCCCTGCTCGTGGCCTTTGCCGGCGAGGAGGACGATGTCGCCGGGGCCGGCCTGCGCGATCGCCGCGCGGATCGCCTCGCGGCGGCCGCCTATCTCGGTCGCGGCCGGCGCGCCGGCGAGGACGGCGCGGCGGATCGCGGCCGGATCCTCGCCGCGGGGATTGTCGTCGGTGACGATCACCTTGTCGGCGAGCCGCGCCGCCGCTTCGCCCATCTCGGCGCGCTTGCCCTGATCGCGGTCCCCGCCGGCGCCGAAGACGATGATCAGCCGGTCCCTCGCATGCGGGCGCAGCGCCTCGACCGCCGCGACGATCGCGTCGGGCGTGTGCGCATAATCGACATAGACGGGCGCGCCGGCGGGCGTGATCACCGCGCGCTCGAGCCGCCCGCGCACCGGATGGACCCGGGCGAGATTGGCGAGCGTCGCCTTCAGGCCGGCGCCCGTGGCGACGACGAGGGCGGCCGCGGTCAGCGCGTTGGCCGCCTGATAGGCGCCGATCAGGGCGAGGTTGACGACCTGCGTCGTTCCCTCGACCTCGATGGTCAGCTTCTGCCCGAGCTGGGTCGGCTCGCGCGCGGCGAGCCTCAGGGTCTCGCCCTTGGCGCCGACGCTCAGCACTTCGAGCCCGCGCGCCCGGCAGCGCGCGATCACTTCGTCCGAGCGCGGATCGTCGGCCCAGACCACCGCTTTCGCGCCGGGCGCCAGCACCTCTTCGAACAGACGCATCTTGGCCTCGAAATAGGCATGCATGGTGCCGTGATAGTCGAGGTGGTCGCGGCTGAAATTGGTGAAGGCCGCCGCCTGCACCGGCAGCCCTTCGGTGCGATGTTGCGCCAAACCGTGGCTCGACGCCTCGAAAGCGGCATGGGTGATCCCCATCCGCTCGAGCCCGGCCATGTTGGAGAGAAAGGTGACGATGTCGGGCGTGGTGAGGCCGGTCGTCACCTGATCGTCGGAGGTGGTGACGCCCAAAGTGCCGATGCTCGCCGACGGGTGGCCGGCCATCCGCCAGAGCTGCCGGCAAAGCTCCACGGTCGAGGTCTTGCCGTTGGTGCCGGTGACCGCGATGACGATGTCGGGGAAGGGCGCGAAGAATTTGGCGGCGAGATGGGCGAACCGGCGGCGCGGTTCGGGGTCGGGGATGTGGACGGCGCCCTCGACCGGCGTTTCGGGCCGCGACACGATCGCGACGGCGCCCGATGAGACCGCGTCTGGAATGAAATCCTCGCCGTTGAACCTGTCGCCCCGGAAGGCGCCGAAGACGGTGCCCGGCGCGACCTTGCGGTGATCGATCGCGAAACCGGTGACGGGGGCGGTTTCGCCGCTTCCGGTCAGCGCGCCCAGGTTCATCAGTGCCCCGCGGCGGCTGTGGCGACCGGCGGCATGAGTTCGGACGTGGGGATGTCTCGATTGAGATCGGGAATGACGCCGAGCAGCGGACCGGTGCGCGAGATCACCCGCGACACCACCGGCGCCGCCGTCCAGGCGGCGGTGGTCACGCCGGAATTGGCGGCGGTTCCGCGGGGAGCGTCGATCATCACCAGCACCACATAGCGCGGCGCGTCCATTGGGAAGACGGCCGCGAAGGTGGAAACGTTGACGCTGCGATTATATCCACCCGCATTGGAGACTTTCTCGGCGGTGCCGGTCTTGCCGCCGACGCGGAAGCCCGGCGCCTCGGCATTGCGCCCGGTGCCGCGCGTGACCACCAACCGCAGCAACTGGCGCAGGCGGTAGCTGGTTGCCTCCGAATAGACGCGGCGGCCCCGCGCCGCCTGGCCCGGAGCGACCCGCATCATAGTCGCCGGCCGGTAGATGCCGCCATTGACCAGGGTCGCATAAGCGATGGCGAGGTGGAGCGGCGTCACCGCGATGCCGTGGCCGAAGCCCGAGGTCATCACCGTCGCCCGGCCCCAGTCGCGCGGCCACAGGGTGCGGCCGCGCTCGCCCAGCTCGACCGGCACCATGGCGTTGAAGCCCAGCGCCCGGAAAGCGGCCTCCATCCGTTGCGGCCCCATCGCGTCGGCGATGCGCGCGGTGGCGATGTTCGAGGAGTGGACGATCAGCTCGGGCGTGTTGAGCGGCCGGCTGAGGGCGTGGCTGCCGTCGCTGATCCGGAAGCGGCCGATCGGGATCGGCGCCGATGCGTCCCAGCGCTGGCGCATCGAGGTGATCACGCCCGCCTCGATCGCCGCCGCGACGGTGATCGGCTTGAACGTCGAGCCGAGCTCGTAGACGCTCACCGTCGCGCGGTTGAGCAGGGCGTCGCCGCCGTAGCGGCCGGCATCGTTGGGGTTGAAGGTCGGCGCCGAGGCCATGGCGATCACTTCGCCGGTCTGGACGTCGAGGACGATGCCCGTCCCGCCTTCGGCGTTCATCGAGGTCACCGCCGTCGACAGCTCCGATTCCATCACGGCCTGGACTCGGCTGTCGATCGACAGGGCGACCGGCTCGCCGCGATGGGCGGGGTCGGTCAGGCGCGCCTGCAGCGCCTTCTCCATGCCGCCGATGCCGCGGCCGCCGGTGTCGGTCCAGCCGATGACGTGGCCGGCCAGAGCGGTCTGCGGATAGAGCCGCTCGGGCTCGCGGCTGAAGACGATTCCGGGCTCGCCCAGGCCGTTGACCGCGGTCACCAGCTCGGGCGAGGCCGGCCGGGTGAGGTAGACGAAGGCCCGCGAATCGTTGAGCAGGGTCAGGAACTGGGCGGCGCTGCGCTCGGGGATCAGTTCGTGCAGCCGGCGGGCGAGATCGCGCCGGTCGCCGATGATCTCGCGCGGCCGCGCCCCGATCGACCAGGCCTCGATGGTGCGGGCGAGCGGAACGCCGTTGCGGTCGACGATGTCTCCGCGCGGCGGCAGCAGCGGATTGGCGCTCTGCGCGGCATGGGCGCGGTCGGTGAACAATTGCAGCATGGCGAGGCGGCCGACGATGACCATGGTGACGCCGACGAACAGGAGCATCACCAGCATCAGCCGGTGATAGGTCAGGCCGAGGCCATGGGGCTGCTCGGCGGGCGCGCTTGGCCGATCGATATGAGCGGCAAGCGTGGCCATCAGTCCCGCGTTCCCCGCTGGCGTTCGCCGCGCGTCTGGCGGGCCGGCGATGTGGCGGCGCGGGCGGCCGATGTGGCGGCGGCGGGACGGGCGCGCGACGGCAAAGCGGCGGCGGTCCGGACCGGGGCAGTGGTCGCGGCGGGGCGGCGGCGCTCCTCGCGCGGCGCCGTTCGGGCGGGCCCGGGGGTCAGGCGGTTGCGCTCCTCGCGCGACGCCGTCCGGGTCGGCGTCGTGGCCGGGCGGCTGCTTGCGGGCGCGGTGGCGGCGCGGATCGGCGCGGGCCCCGGGCGGCCGCGGTCGCGCGGCGGCGCGGCGCGGGTCGCGCCCGGTTTCGGAGCGGGCGGTTCGGCGCCGACCTCGAGGCTGGCGCGGCGGACCTGCGGCTGCGCGGCGGCGGGCGCGGCGATCGCGCGCCGCGGCGCCGGCGTCGCCGATTGCGCGGCCGGCGGCGCGGCCTCGGCGGAAGCGAGGCGGACCTCGGCCGGCGCGTCGAGCGGGGCAGGCGGCGCGCGCATGTCGAAGCGGGCGAGGCTGACATTGCTTTCGATGAACTGGCCGGCGGCGGGCGCGGAAAGCGCCAGCACTTCCTCGTTCCAATCCTCGAGCTGCGGGATGCGGCTGCGCGTGCCGACCTCGGTCTGCAGGGTACGGATGTTCTGCTGGGCGGCGATGATCTTGCGGTCGAGGCGGGCGAGGTCCGCCCGCTCGGAGGCGACCCGCAGCGACAGCATGTAGCAGCCCAAGGCCGCGACGCCCAAGGCGGCGACCCATCCGACCGGCCTGAATCCCCTGGCCATCATCGCGATGCTCCTTCCTTCGTGTCGGCCCAGGACGGGGCCCCGGTGCGGCGCGCGGCGCGCAAGGTCGCCGAGCGGGCGCGCGGATTGGCGTGAATCTCGGCGGCGCCGGCGCGGACCGGCTTGCCGACATGTTCGAACGTCGGCGCAGGCGCGCCGGCCTCGTTCGCCGCCGGCCGGTGACGCGAGCCCGAAGGCAGATTGCCGCTGCGCGCCTTAAGGAAGCGTTTCACGATACGGTCCTCGAGGCTGTGAAAGGTGACCACGGCAAGGCGGCCACCGGGAAGGAGCACCTGCTCGGCGGCCGCCAGCCCGCCCTCGAGCTCGGCCAATTCCTCGTTCACGTGAATGCGGATCGCCTGGAAGGTGCGCGTCGCCGGATCCTTCTTCATGCCCTTGTGGTGGCCGAGCGCCTTGCGGACCACGTCCGCCAGCTGCCCGGTCCGCTCGATCGGCCGCGCCGCGACGATCGCGCGGGCGACGCGCCGCGCCTTGGGCTCCTCGCCATAATGGAACAGCACGTCGGCGATCTCGGCCTCGTCGGCGCCGTTGAGGAAGTCGGCGGCGCTCTGCCCCTCCTTCGCCATGCGCATGTCCAGGGGCCCGTCGCCCTGGAAGGAGAAGCCGCGCTCGGCCCGGTCCAATTGCATCGAGGAGACGCCGATATCGAGCGCGACGCCGTCGACGGCATCGACGCCGCGCAGGGCAAGCGCCTGACGCATCCGGGAAAAGCGATCCGGCACTAGCGTCAGGCGCCCCCCGCTCGATGCGGCCAGCGCTTCGCCATACTGGATCGCCTCGGGATCGCGATCGAAAGCGAAGACGCGGGCCGCTCCTTGAGCCAGGATAGCCCTGGAATATCCGCCCGCCCCGAACGTGCCATCGACATGGGTCTCGCCGGGGGCGGGGGCGAGCGCGTCGACGACGGCCTCGAGGAGGACGGGGACGTGGGGATCGGCGGCGGAGGCGGCGGCGTTCATGGCTTCGCCCCCCGCTGCTCGAGATAGAAAGCGGCGATCTGCTTGAGTACGGCGCTGCCGGTCTCGATCGCGGTCGCCGGATTCCACAGCTCGACGAACCGCCCCTGGCCGACGAACAGAGCGAGGTCGCCGATTCCGGCGAGGCTGCGCAGCATCGGCGGCAGCACGATCCGGCCGCCGCTATCGTAGCCGACCTTCTCGGTCATGCCGAACAGGCCCCGGCTCTGCTCGTCGAGGGCGGCCGCGGCGGAGCCCTTCTCCTCTTCGAGCCGGCGGCGGCGCTCGGTCTCGCCGATCAGATATTCGGAATAGGCATGACCGTAGAGCGTGAGGCAATCCGCGCGCTCGTGCTTGCCGATGAATATGGTGCGCGAATCGGAGCTGCGGTCGAGCACGGAGCGGACGAAGACCGGCACCGACAGGCGCGCCTTCGCGTCGACCCCGTTCAGTGCATTGCCTTGAAAAATCTCCGTTTCCACGCGCTCAGTCCGCTCCAGACCGAGACCCCCCTGTTTGCGGGCACATTGCGAACAATGCGGCTCGCGCCGCTCGCGCGGCTCAACAGGAATCGCCCCTTATTGTCGGACGTGGATAACAAGGACGGCATGGGATGGGAAGGGTTTTAATGGGATTTGAGGGGAACTACTGCCGCCCTAGTGGAACTGTTCTTGTTTTGTTGCATTTCTGGGCATCTCTTGGGCGGCTTACATCCTGTGGATAAGTCGGTGCACATGGGGCGGAGGAGCGCGTTCATCTGCGGGCGGCCGGCGGCGCGGCCGCGGGCGGCGGCGCGGCATTGGTGTTGCTCGGAGTGAGGCCGAGCGCGGCTAGCGGCTCTTCGGGCGGATCCTGCGCCTGGGGCGGCGGGGCCTGCTGGGCGGCAATGCCGGGTCCCGGCGGGGCGACGGAATTGGGCGTGATCGGCGTCTCGTTGCGGCTCTGGCCGGTGAAGATCGCGGCCAGCAGCACCGCCAGGAAGACGAAGGCGAGGCCGGTGAGCCCGATCCGAACCCGCTGCATTGATCGTGAAATCCTCTCGCTGCTCGACCTTCGCTAGTCTAGCCCGCCCGCCCGTCTTTGTCGAACCGGGGCGGAATCGGGTCCCCGGCGGTTGCCCGCAATGGCACGCGCCGCAATTTTCGATCTTGACGGGATATGCTGCGCCCGCGAAGTAACCTACATGCAGAACCGCCCCCTCATTGCCGCTGCGGCCAGCGCGGCCCTTCTCGCTCTCGCCGGTTGCAACAACCAGCCGGAAATCGTCGACTCCAAGGTCGACCGCAATCCCCCGCCGCCGCTAAAGGGGCCGCCGCCGCCGTCGCAGACGGCCAGCAAGGCCTATCGCTGCAGCGACAACAGCCTCTTCTATGTCGATTTCTACAGCGACAACAGCGCCACGATCCGCCGCGGCAACCGCCAGGCGGCCCCGGTTCGCGCGGTCGCGCCGGGCCCCGATCAGCCTTATGCGGGCGAAGGCATGTCGGTGAGCGGCAGTGGCGATACCGTGACCATCAACGGCAAATCCTGCCACACCTGAGCCGCGACGGCGATTCGGCGAAAAGGCCGGTCCGGACCTCCGGGCCGGCCTTTTCCTTTTTGGGAGCTCGAACGGCCGCCGGCTTTACCGAGCCTTAAAAGGGTTGCGCTATTGCCGGGCTCGAAAGGGCGCGCGAAGCGTCGACTGGCCGGGAGGGTATGAAATTGTCCGAACCCATTTTTCTTCGCGTGCGGCGCGTGCTCTCGGCGAGCGCGGAAGACGCCATCGACGCGCTCGAGCGCGCCAGCGGCGCCAGCGTGATGCGCGAGACTGTCCGCCAGGTCGCCAGCGCGCAGGACGATGTCCGCACCGAGCAGGAGGGCATCGCCGCCCGCATCGCCCAGGCAAAAAGGCAGCAGCTTCTGGCCCGCGAGCGGATCGGCGATCTCAATGAAAAGGCGCGCTTCTCGCTCGGCAAGGGCCGCGACGACCTCGCCGAGGCGGCCTTGTCCCGGCTGCTCGATCTCGAGGCCGAGCTGGCGCGGCTCGACCGCGTCCAGGCCGATGCCGCCGAACAGGCGGTGCGCCTCGATCAATGCGCCGCGGCGCTGGCCCAGCGCAAGGCGCAGATGGAGCAGGCGCTGGCCGCGTTCGAGGCGGCCCGGCCGGACAATGCGCTAAGCGGCGACGGGCCGGCGCGCCGCGACCAGGCGCTCCGGCGCAAGGTCGACCGCGCCCAGGAGACGTTCGACCGGGTGATGGCCGGCGTCGGCGGCAGCGGAGCGGGCCAGGCCGACGACAAGGAAGCCGAGATCGACGCATTGCGCCGGCAGGAGACGATCGAGGCGAGGCTGGCGGCGATGCGCGCGGCGCAGGCCAAGCGGGCCGCCCGCCCGAAGCGCCGCGCCGGATAAAAGGCTTCTTGCCGGGAGGCTCATATATCGGGACCATGATTCACGATTCAGGCTGATTCAGCCTGAAACGATCATGGCCTAGGCGAGCGGGCGGCGCGCCGCTATCGGCTCGGCCATGGCTGAATCCGAGATTACCCCCATTATCGTCGCCGAGCACGGCCTCTCGCCGGAGGAATATGAGCGCGTGCTCCATGCGATGGGCCGAACGCCCAACCTCACCGAGCTCGGCATCTTCTCGGTGATGTGGTCGGAGCATTGCTCCTACAAATCGTCGCGCGTGCATCTGAAGAAGCTGCCCACCACCGCGCCCTGGGTGATTTGCGGGCCCGGCGAAAATGCCGGCGTGATCGACATCGGCGACGGACAAGCCGCGATCTTCAAGATGGAGAGCCACAACCACCCCTCCTATATCGAGCCCTATCAGGGCGCGGCGACCGGGGTCGGCGGCATCTTGCGCGACGTCTTCACGATGGGCGCGCGCCCCGTCGCGAACCTCAATGCCTTGCGATTCGGCCGGCCGGACCATCCCAGGATGCGCCACCTGATCGCGGGCGTGGTCGCCGGGATCGGGGGCTACGGGAATTGCGTCGGCGTGCCGACCGTCGGCGGCGAGGTGAACTTCCACCCCGCCTACGACGGCAACATCCTGGTCAACGCGATGACGGTCGGCGTCGCCGAGCAGGCCAGGATCTTCTACTCGGCCGCCTCGGGCGTCGGCAATCCGATCGTCTATGTCGGCTCCAAGACCGGCCGCGACGGCATTCACGGCGCCACCATGGCGAGCGCCGATTTCGCGCAGGACAGCGAGGAAAAGCGGCCCACCGTCCAGGTCGGCGATCCCTTCACCGAGAAACTGCTGATCGAGGCGTGCCTGGAGCTGATGGCGTCGGACGCGATCGTCGCCATCCAGGACATGGGCGCCGCGGGGCTCACCTCCTCCTCCGTGGAGATGGCGTCCAAGGGCGGCGTGGGCATCGAATTGGACATGGACGCGGTGCCCTGCCGCGAAGAGGGGATGACGCCTTATGAGATGATGCTCTCGGAAAGCCAGGAGCGGATGCTGATGGTCCTGAAGCCCGGCCGCGAAGGCGAGGCGGAGGCGATCTTCCGCAAATGGGAGCTGGACTTCGCGGTGATCGGCAAGGTCACCGATACCGGCCATATGGTGCTTAAGTGGAAGGGCGAGACGGCCGCCGACATCCCGCTCGCCCCGCTCGCCGACGAGGCGCCCGCCTACGACCGTCCGTGGACGAAGACGGAGCCGCCGGCGCCGCTCGCCGTCATCCCCGACGGCACGGACATCGCGGCGGACCTGCTCAAGCTCATGGCCTCGCCCGACCTCGCCTCGCGCGCCTGGATCTGGCGGCAATATGACCAGAAGGTCGGCGGCGACACGGTCCAGCCGCCCGGCGGCGACGCGGCGGTGGTCCGCGTCCACGGCACGAAAAAGGCGCTCGCCATCACCACCGATTGCACGCCGCGCTACTGCAAGGCCGATCCCTATGAAGGCGGCAAGCAGGCGATCGCCGAAGCGTATCGCAACCTCTGCGCGGTCGGCGCCCGCCCGCTCGCCGCCACCGACTGCATGAATTTCGGCAACCCCCAGCGCCCCGAGATCATGGGGCAATTCGTGGGCTGCATCGAGGGCATGGCGGAGGCCTGCCGCGCCCTCGATTTCCCGATCGTGAGCGGCAACGTCTCCCTCTACAACGAGACCAAGGCCGAGGACGGGACCTCCACCGCCATCCTCCCCACGCCTGCCATCGGCGGAGTCGGCCTGATCGAGGATTGGGAGAAAGCGGCGACGATCGCGTTCAAGCGCGAGGGTGACGAAATCCTGCTGCTCGAACCCGAGAGGGACCACGAATCGAATCTGGGCCAGTCGCTCTGGCTGAGGGAGACTGTGGGGATAGAGGGCGCGGACGCCGGGCCGCCACCGACTGTCGACCTCTCCCTCGAGCGCGCGGCCGGTGAATTCGTGCGAACGCTTATCTCCGAAGGAGCGGTGACGGCCGTTCACGACGTCTCCGATGGCGGCCTGCTGGTCGCTGTGGCGGAAATGGCGTTAGCTGGAAACTTGGGCGCTGCCATTGTCCTTCGCGCCGATCGCGCGACCGTGGATGCTTACGCCGAGACCCAGTCCCGTTACCTGCTGACCGTCAGCTCGGACGAGCAACGGCATGCCATCGAGGATCGAGTCCCGGCGGGCCTTCGGATTTGCGAACTTGGCGACGTGGCAGGCGATAGGCTGAGAATGGAGCTTTGGGACCGATCCAACGAAAATCCGCTCAAGTCCGCCAGCGAAGTCCCGCTCGCCGACCTTCGCGCCGCGCATGAGGGCTTCTTCCCGAAGCTGATGGGTGATAGCCTGCCGCCTTCATAGCCCTGGGCTCGGGCCAGCTCCGCGCGAAGGAGATTGCCATGCCCCGGAGCATCCTGCGTCCGATCCTCGTCGCCACGCTCGTCGCCGGCACGCTCGACATCCTCGCGGCGGTCACCATCACCCTGCTCAACGGGCGCGCGCCCGACGGCATGCTCCGCACCGTCGCCTCCGGTCCCTTCCCGGGCGCAACCGCATGGGGCACCGGCGGCGCGGCTCTCGGCCTGCTTGTCCATTTCGTGCTCATGACGGTGATGGTGACGGTCTTCGTCCTCGGCGCGGCGAGATGGCGCACGCTCTGGCAAAAGCCGCTGCAATGGGGCCTGGTCTACGGCCTTGCGACCTATGTCGTGATGAATCTGATCGTCGTCCCCTTGCGCTGGCCGTCGGCCTTTCCGCCCGCGCCGGTCTCGGTCGCGACCCAGCTATTCTGCCACATCGTGCTGGTCGGCATCCCCATCGCCCTGATCGCGCGGCGATACCTGCACCGGCGCAGCGCGTTTGCCTGACACCAATCGCGACAATCGGAGCGTAGTCCTGCGACAGGCGGCTGCTATAGCGCCGTCGTTGCTTATGGGGACCTTGCGCCCATGTCGGACATCGCCATCGCCTTCAACCGCTTCGGGCTCGGCGCCCGGGGCGACGATTCGCCGCCCGCCGACCCGCGGCGCTGGCTGACCGCCCAGTTCGAGCGCTTCGAGCAGCGGCCCGCGCCGATCGCCGCGGCGCCTGCGCGCGCCGAGGTCGCCGGGCAGCTCGCGGACTATCTCGAGGAGGTCCGGCGCGAGGGACGGGGGCGCAGTCCGCAAGCGCCGGCGCCGGCGATGCGCCCCGGCATGAGCGAGAACGACCAGCTCGCCGGCCTGCCCGACAGCGCCCGGCGCTTCATCCGGCAGAGCTCGCGGCGCAATTATGTCGCGATGGTCGGGGCGCGGACCGATGCGGCGCTGAACGCGCCGGCGCCGTTCGTCGAGCGCATGGTCCATTTCTGGGCCAATCATTTCGCGGTCTCGGCCGACAGACTGACCGTGATCGGGCTTGCCGGCCTGCTCGAATTCGAGGCGATCAGGCCGCACGTTCTGGGGCGGTTCGGCGACATGCTGCTCGCGGTCGAGCGCCATCCGGCGATGCTCCTCTATCTCGACCAGGCCCAGTCGATCGGCCCGGAATCCGAGGGCGCCCGGCTCGCCGCGCGCTTCGGGCGCGGCCGGCAGCGGCGCGGCCTCAACGAGAATCTGGCGCGGGAGATACTGGAGCTGCACACGCTCGGCGTCGATGGCGGCTATGCCCAGGCCGACGTCACCGAATTCGCCCGCGCGCTGACCGGCTGGACGGTGAGCGGACTTACCCGGGGCCCCGCGGCGCGCTTCATGGGGTTGCGCGGCGCGCCGGGGGATTTCGTCTTCGCCGAGCGGATTCACGAGCCCGGCGCGCGCACCCTTCTCGGCCGCACCTACGCGCAGGACGGCGAGGCGCAGGCGCAAGCGATGCTGAGCGATCTCGCCGCCGATCCGCGCACCGCCCGCCATCTCGCCCACAAGCTCGCCCGCCATTTCGCCGGCGACGATCCGCCCGCCGCCATGGTCCGGCGGATCGAGCAGGCCTGGCTGCGCAGCGGCGGCGGGCTGGCGGCGGTGTACGGCGCGATCGTCGACTCGCCTGAGACATGGGCGCCGGCGCCGGCCAAGTTCCGCCCGCCCTGGGACTGGACGATCGCCGCCCTGCGCGCGCTCGGCACACGCCATATCGAAGCCCAGCCCGCCGTCGGCTTGCTCAACCAATTGGGCCAGCCGGTGTGGCGGCCGGGCTCACCCGCCGGCTATGACGACGTCAATGCGAGCTGGTCCGGGCCTGACGCGCTGATGCGCCGGGTCGAGGCGGCCGAGCGGCTCGCCGCGCGCACCGGCGGCCGGATCGACGCCCGGACGCTGGGCCCGCGCATCCTGCCCGGCGCGCTCGGCCGGGCCACCGCTTCGGCGATCGCGCGCGCCGAGAGCCCCGGCCAGGGGCTCGCCCTGCTGCTCGTCTCGCCCGAATTCCTGAGGAGATGAAAGATGCATGACCGCAGGACCTTCCTGGGCCAGTCCGCAGCGGCCGCCACCCTGCTCCTCGCAGCGCCGCACCTCGCCATCGCCCAGGCGGCGACCGACCGGCGCTTCGTCTTCGTCATCCAGCGCGGCGCCGCCGACGGGCTCGGCACGCTGGCGCCGACCGCCGACCCCGCTTTCGCCGGCCTGCGCGGCGCCTTCGCCGAGGATTTCGCGGGCGGCGCCCGGATCGGCGACTACACCTTGCACCCGGCGCTGGCCCAGGCCGCGGCGATGGCGGCGGCACGCGAGGCCCTGTTCGTCCACGCCATCGCCTCGCCCTATCGCGACCGTTCGCATTTCGACGGCCAGAACGTGCTCGAGACGGGAGGCAGGGCGGCCTATGTGCTTCGCGACGGCTGGATGAACCGGCTGCTCGCCTTGCTCCCCCGCGCCGGCGCGCGCGCGATCGCGGTCTCCGCCACCGTGCCGATGGTGCTGCGCGGCGGCCGGGAGGTCGCTTCCTACGCGCCCTCGGCGCTGCCCGATGCGTCCGACGATCTGCTCACCCGAGTCGCCTCCCTCTACGAAGCCGATGCCGAGCTGCACGCGTCCTGGGCCCAGGCGATGCAGACCCGGACCTTGGCCGGCGACCTGTCAGGCGAAGGCGGGCGCAACGGCGCCGCCACCGGCGCGCTCGCCGCGCGGCTGCTGGGCGGCGCCGAGGGCGCGCGGATCGCGGTGATCGAGACGGGCGGCTGGGACACCCATGCGGGCCAGCGCGCGCGCCTCGCCTTCCAGCTGCGCGGGCTCGACGCCCTGCTCGGCGCGCTCAAGGCCGGGCTCGGCGCCGGCTGGGCGAACACCCTGGTGCTCGTCGCCACCGAGTTCGGCCGCACCGCCGCGGCCAACGGCACCGGCGGCACCGACCACGGCACCGGCGCGCTGGCGATGCTGCTCGGCGGCGCGGTCGCCGGCGGCCGCGTCGTCGCCGACTGGCCGGGCCTGGGCGCGTCCGCGCTCCACGAAGGCCGCGACCTCAGGCCGACGCTCGGCCTCGACACCCTGATCGCCAGCGCCGTGTCGCAGCATTACCGGCTCGACATGCCGCGCGCGGCTCGCGCGCTCTTCCCGAACATGGCGGGCGCGCGCGCCCTCGACGGCCTGATCCGCGCCTAGCCGGCGACGATCGTGATGTAGCGCGAATTGACCCAGCCCGAGCGGCACCGGCCGGAATAGGGACGCGGGCTGCGCACCGGCGAGCCGACATTGCATTGCTGGCCGGGGGTGCGGCCGTAGACCACGCCGAGCCATTCCCCGTCGCGGCTGGTCTGGCAGACGAAGACCTGGCGGCCCGTGCGCAGCCGGTCCCGCTCGGGCAGGTGCGCGCGGGGCCCTGCGCGGACCGAGAGATAGTTTTGGCCGCGCCGATTGAGGCCGCGCACCTCGCCGAGGCTTCCGCAGGCATCCATGTCCGGCCCCTCCAGGCCGATCCTGACGGGAAGCGGCTGCGCGCCCGCGCCCGACGCGGCCGCGGCGGCGGCCAGAACGGCAATTGCGACAAGAGCCTTCATCTCCCGCTCCCTTGGAATGAGCATGGCGTCATCGTTCCGCCCAGGCGAGAAAACCCCAGGTGAACAACGTGACCACGCAGAAGAGCAGCCAGGACCAGGCGAAATGCACGCCCCCCAGGCTGAACTGGACGATGCCATATTGCAGCATCTCGACGAAGCCGCCGCTGCCGCCCCTTATCACATAGGGCACCGCGATCGCGGCGACCGCGCCGGCGAGGACGGCTTTGACCAGCGCCATCAGGCGAGCATCCCAAGCGGGTTCTCGACCAGCTTCTTGAACGCCTGCATCAGCCTGGCGCCGTCGGCGCCGTCGATCGCGCGATGATCGAAGCTGCCGGTGGCGCTCATCACCGTGGCGATCTGCAAGCTGTCGTCGATCACGTAGGGGCGCTTCTCGCCGGCGCCGATCGCCATGATCATGCCCTGCGGCGGATTGATCACCGCGTCGAACTGCTTGATGCCGAACATGCCCATGTTGGAGATCGACGCCGTCCCGCCCTGATATTCGTGGGGCTGGAGCTTGCCTTCCTTGGCGCGGCCTGCGAGCTCGGTCATCTCCCTGGAAACGGCCGAGAGGCTCTTCGTATCGGCGCCGGCGATGATCGGCGTGATCAGGCCGCCCGGGATCGACACCGCCACCGAGATATCGGCGCGGCCATATTTGAGCAATTGGTCGCCGGAAAGGGAGACGTTGCACTCCGGCACCTCGACCAGGGCGACGGCGAGCGCCTTGATCAGCAGGTCGTTGACGCTGAGCTTGATTCCGCGGCCTTCGAGACCCTTGTTGAGCTCGGCCCTGAGCTTCAGCAGCGCGTCGAGGCGGATGTCGACGGTGAGATAGATGTGCGGGATCGTCTGCTTGGCCTCGGTGAGGCGGCGGGCGATCGTCTTGCGCATGTTGGAGAGCTTGACCGCTTCGTGCGGGATGTCGGTCTCGACCGGTGCCGGCGGCGCGGCGGACGGCGGGGGCGCGGCGGACGCGGCCGCCGGGGCCGGCGCGGCGCCGAGATCGGCCTTGACGATCCGGCCGCCGGGGCCGGAACCAGTGACGCCGGCGAGGTCGATCCCCTGCGCTTGCGCCAGCCTGCGGGCGAGCGGGCTCGCCTTGATCCGCTCGCCACCATCGGCCTTCGGCGCGGGCGCCGGCGGCGCAGCAGGCGCGGGCGCCGGCCCGGACTTCGGCGCTTCCGGTGCCGGGGCTTCGGCTTTGGCCGGAGCGGGGGCGGGGGCGGGGGCGGGGGCGGAACCGGCGGCGGCGACGTCTTCGCCCTCGCCGGCGATCAGCGCGATGACGGTTCCGACCTTCACTTCGTCCGTGCCTTCGGCGACCAGGATCTTCGCGATAATCCCCTCGTCGACCGCCTCGAACTCCATGGTCGCCTTGTCGGTCTCGATCTCGGCGAGGATGTCGCCCGATTTGACCGCATCGCCCTCCTTGACCAGCCATTTGGCGAGCGTCCCCTCCTCCATGGTCGGGGAAAGCGCGGGCATCTTCAGTTCGATCGGCATGGAAGGGAAGATCCTTTCGCGAACGGCCGCTCGTGTCCAAACAGCAAAGCCATGGCAATGGTCAAGCCCGTCCTGAGCTTGTCGAAGGGCCTGTCCTGAGCATGTCGAAGGGCTGTCGCAAGCGGAGATGGAGGAGCGCGCTTGCGCCAGGGGCCGTTCTGGCGCAGGGCGCCGGAAGGTCGGGAAAGAAAAAAGAATGCGCTCCTATCTGGTCGTGATGGACGAAACCGAGGAGGCGCTGGCGGCGCTGCGTTACGCCGCGCGGCGGGCGGCGCGGACCGGGGGCGCCGTCGAGATTCTGGCGCTGATCGAGCAGCCCGAATTCGTCCAGTGGGGCGCGGTCCAGGAGGCAATGGAGGAGGAGGCGCGGCTGCGCGCCGAAGCGATGCTGGTCCAGGCCTCGGGCGCGATCATGGAGGAGGCCGGGATCAAGCCCTCGATCAACGTCCGCCAGGGCGACCCGATCAAGGCGGTGGTGGAGATACTGAAGGAGCGCGGCGACATCGCGGCTTTGGTGCTCGGGGCGGCGGCGGAGGCCGGCCCCGGGCCGCTGATCAGCCATTTCGCTGGGCCGGCGGCGGGGACGCTTCCCTGCCCGCTGGTCATCGTCCCGGCCGGGCTCGGCGACGAGCAGCTGGCGGCATTGACCTGAAACGCTCCCCTCCCGCATGCGGGAGGGGAGGGATTGAAGCCTTTATCCGCGCTCGCCCGCGGGCGGACGGGGACGGCGCGGCGCCGGGCGGCGCGGAGCGGGGCGGGGCGGCGGCGCGCACTGACAACGCGGACGCGGCCGGCGGGCGCGGTGGCGCTGCCGGACCTCGACATATTCCTCGACGATCTCCTCGCTATAGCCGCCGCCCGAGGTCGTGATCGTCTCGATCACGATCGGATAGGCATAGGCGCCGTAGCCGGAATAGCCGCCGCCATAGGCCGCGCCATGACCGTAGCCGGGAGGCGGCGGGCCGTAGCCGGGGCCGCCATGGCCCTGCCCGCCATGATGGCCGCCGCGGGCGCCATGATGCTCCTCGCGCTCGTCATGCTCCTCGCTATATTCGTTGCCGACGAAGCCGCCGCCGCCGCGATAGCCCGGGATGCCGTCATGGTCGTCCCACTCCTCGCCATGGCGGTCCCAGTCGACGCCGTAGCGTTCGTCGTGCACACGGCCGCCGCCGTCGATCAGATAGGCGTCGTCATAATAGCGAACCCAGCGCTGGTCCTCGCCGGGCGCGGCGAAGCCGTAGCTCTGCCAGTTGCCGATATAGAATTGCGGGGCGAACCAGAACGGGTTGATGACGAAGCCGCGCCGCAGCCGGCTGTGCCGGAAGTTGCGGCCGGGATGGGGACCCCAGCGATGGAAGCTGAAATTGCCGCCGCCGCGGCGCATGTCGCCGTGCATGCGGACGTTTCCGCCGTGCATATTGGGGCCGCGCATCCGGACGTGGGGGCCTCGCATCTGAACGTTGGGGCCGCGCATCTGGACGTGGGGGCCGCCCCCGCGCCAGCTGGCGCCGGGGCTCTGGCCGCCGCGCGGTCCGTGCTGCGCCGAAGCGACGGCGGGCAGGACGGCGATGCTCGCCGCCAGGAGGGTGAGGCTCAGCTTGCGCATAAAGGTATCCCCTGTTCGCATCTTTTCGCCCCAAGCGGGCCCGGAGCGTGGTGAACGGGTCTTTTACGCTTTGCCGGGAGGCTTTGCCATGTCGGCGAGAGCGCCCGAGAGGCGCTGTATCAATTTGACACAGCCCGCCACGTCTTCCTCATCGAAGCGCCCCGGCGTCGGGCTGTCGAGATCGAGCACGCCGACCAGCGTGCCGCCCGCCACGATAGGCACCACCAGCTCGGCGCGGCTGGCGGCGTCGCAGGCGATATGGCCGGGAAAGGCGTGGACGTCCGCCACGCATTGCGGCTCGCGCGTGGCCGCCGCGGCGCCGCACACGCCCTTGCCGAAGGGGATGCGGATACAGGCCGGCCGGCCCTGGAACGGCCCCAGCACCAGCTCGCCATCGAGGGCGCGGTAGAAGCCGGCCCAGTTGAGGTCGGGCAGCGCCTCCCAGAGGAGGGCCGCGACATTCGCCATGTTGGCGATCGCGTCGGGCTCGCCCTCAACCAGCGCGGCCGCGGCTCCGGTGAGCTCGCGATAGAGCGCGGGCTTGTCGGTGGCGTCGATTTTGAAGTCGTACATCTATCCCTCTCCGTCACTCCCGCGAAAGCGGGAGTCCAGACCGGCTTCGGCGCGGCGCGGAGACCGCCTGGATTCCCGCTTTCGCGGGAATGACGGGATCAATCCAGACTTACCTTCCCACGTCCCTGCTTCACGGTGGCGCGCTGCTTCTTCACGTCCACCCGTTTCGCCTTGGCCGCCCGGCTGGGGCGGGTCGGCTTGCGCTTCGCCTGCCGCACATGCGCCTTGGCGATCAGCTCCGCGAGCCGGGCGCGCGCATCCTCCCGATTGCTCTCCTGGGTGCGGTATTTGCGGGCGGTGATGACGATCTCGCCCGCCATATTCATCCGGCTGCCGGCGAGCGTCTTCAGCCTGGCATAGACGTCGGGCGCGAGGCCGAGCCTGAACACGTCGCAGCGCAATTGGCAGGCCGTTGCGACCTTGTTGACATTCTGCCCGCCCGGCCCGGAAGCGGCGAGGAAGCGCTCCTCGAGCGCCTCTTCGGGCAGCTCAAAGGACATCGCCCAGCCCCGCATTGACGAAGGTGGGCGGGAGCGGGGCACTCGCCTCGATCGGCGGCTTGCCGTCGCGCTCGACCCGGAGCGACAGAGCGTGGAGCAGCATCGGGCCCTTGCCGGCGCCGTAGACCGGGTCGCCTGCGATCGGGATGCCGATCCCGGACGCGGCATGGACGCGGATCTGGTGGGTGCGGCCGGTCTCCGGCGTGAAGACGAGGATCGCGCGGCCGTCGCGGACCGCGGCGACGCGCCAGTGCGTCACCGCCGGCTTGCCGCGTTCGTCAGGCACCATCCGCCAGCCCTCCTCGGCGGTCGAGGTCTTGCCGAGCGCCATGTCGACCGTCCCCGCCTCCGCCTCCGGCACGCCGTCGAGCACCGCGACATAGGTCTTGCCCACCTTCTTGTCCTCGAAGGCGCGCTGGAAGGCCTTGTGCGCCTTGGGGTTGCGGGCGAGCAGCAGGCAGCCGGATGTGTCGCGGTCGAGACGGTGGACGGGCAAGGGCAGCCGTTTGAAACCGAAACGAAGATGGTGAAGATAGTCCTCGAGGCTCTCCGGCGTCCGCGCGCCGGGATGGACGGCGAGCCCGGCCGGCTTGTCGATCACCATCGCCTCGCCGTCTATGTAAAGGACCTTGTTTTCCCAGAAGTTCATCGCCGCGCCCTGCCATGGCTGTGGCTTTGACGCAACGATGGCGGCTTAGTAACGGATTCCACTGTATTAATACCAAATTAACCTTTTGCCTTCACACCTCTACCGACTAATGAAAGTCGCAATGGCGCCCGGCCACGGCCGCCGCGACAGGAGGGCAGAATTCATGCGCGTGCTGCTGATCGAAGACGAGCCGACCACGGCCAAGGCCATCGAGCTCATGCTCACCAACGAGGGCTTCAACGTCTATACGACCGATTTGGGCGAAGAGGGCTTGGACCTCGGCAAGCTCTACGATTACGACATCATCTGCCTCGACCTGAACCTTCCGGACATGCACGGCTACGACGTGCTGAAGAAGCTTCGGACGGCCAAGGTCGGCACCCCGGTGCTGATCCTCTCCGGCGTCGCCGAGATGGATTCGAAGGTCCGCGCGCTTGGCTTCGGCGCCGACGATTACGTCACCAAGCCCTTCCACCGCGACGAGCTGGTCGCGCGCATCCACGCCATCGTCCGCCGGTCCAAGGGCCACAGCCAGTCGGTGATCAAGACCGGCAAGCTCGCGGTCAATCTCGACGCCAAGACCGTCGAGGTCGACGGCGCCCGAGTCTACCTGACCGGCAAGGAATATGCGATGCTGGAGCTCTTGTCGCTCCGCAAGGGCACCACGCTCACCAAGGAAATGTTCCTCAACCACCTTTACGGCGGCATGGACGAGCCCGAGCTCAAGATCATCGACGTCTTCATCTGCAAGCTTCGCAAGAAGCTCAGCCTCGCCTGCGGCGGGGACAATTATATCGAGACCGTCTGGGGCCGCGGCTATGTGCTGCGCGAGCCCGAGGAGGTCGAGACGGCCCAGGTCGCCTGAACGTTCTACGAGTGGGGCGAGAACCGGCGTCCGCATCCGTGCGGGCGCCGGTTTTCTTTTGGGCGGCGAAGGCGCGGAAGTTGACGAAGTTGATGCCACGTCCACCGGGCATCGCCCCCGCCCGGACGGGTAAAGCCGACGAACCCGACAGTCTCCAAGGCCGGGTGCGCGGGCCCGGCCGGCGGCGGGCGCGGGCGGTCTCTCCGGCGCGGCGAAATCCGTTCGTGCCGGATGTTGTTGCACGCGAAGGCGCGGAGGATGAGACAGGCGACTCGGCATCGGCCGAGGCTGACAGATCATTTCCTACATTTATCCAACAATCGGATGGCGGGGCGGTCCCGGGAGCTAACTAACGGACCTTCGCCGCAGCCGCATGAAAGCCCCGGCAAGGCCGTGGACTGGGGTCGCTTCGGCGGCCCCTCCTTCTGTCCGCTATAGGTGGTAACCAGACATTTCGATACCGCGAGATCGCTCGTTTCTAGACTTTCGAAGTGATTCCAAGGATGATGTCGAGCGCGATGGGGCAGGAAGGTGTCAGCTACGTACCTGACACCGATCCTCCCTGCTAACCTAGCGGCCTGGTCTCGCCGGCCTCCGGGCCATCGGCATCAACAACTGGGGTCGCTTCGGCGGCCCCTCTTGTGGTGACGTAGGGGGACGTAGGGAGGGAGGCGAGACAGCTAACATTGCCGTCGCGCAGCAGGCGGTCGATTAGCCCACCCGTGATCATCGAATGGCGTCGCAGCCCCGCAATCGCTAACGCAATAGCTGGACGGTTGCTGTTCTGCGGCACAGCGGGAAAGTCGATGCACGGTCCCGTCCTCCCAACGCGTTTCGAACCGGCTCGGTCCGCGCCATACAATCCGCTCCGAATGGCACATGTTCGGATTCCACGCGCTGCGGCGCCCGGTCCTGTGATCGTCGACGTAATAGCTGAGCCTCATCGCCAGCCTGTCGCCTTCCAGGCTCCAGGTCCCGCCTTTGAGCACGGTCGACCAGGTGCCGTCCGCGCGGAAGACCAACCCTTCTCGTTCGCAGGTTTGTTCATCCAGCACCCAGCGCCCGCTCAATCGGTGATCGCGCGGCGCCCCAGACGAAAACGAACAAAGGCAGCAGAGAAGTAAGGGAAGGGCAGAGAGCCTCATTCCTCATATTGTCCCACGAAGGCCGGACGCCTGCAATTGCCTGATTGGGTACACCGGCGCTACTGAGTCTAGTATGTTAGTGCCCATATAAGACAGTCCAGCGCCTCGAGCGCCTCCACCTGTCTCCACAAGATCCCGGCCTGCGCCGGGATGACGAAGCGAGGCTAGAACAAAGCCGCCACTGCAGGCTTCAGCACCATGACGATGCCGGCCAGGCTGACCACCCAGGCGAGAGTGCGCAGATAGGGGACGCCGAGCGCGTAGAGCGGGAGATAGGCGACGCGGCCGCCGAGCCAGAGCCAGGCGCCCAAGGCGGTCTGGCTGTCGGTGAGGTCCGCCGCCCCGACGATCAGCACCGCGGCGATCATGATCGGGAAGGTCTCGAAGAAATCGGCCTGCGCCCGGGTCAGCCGGCCGACGATCGGGCGGGGCGGCGGCAAGTCCTCGTCGCGCGCGCCCATGTTCCACTTGGTGCCATATTGGCGGGTCCTGACCTGCGCGGCGGCCAGGATGTGGACGAAAGCGAGGACGCAGCCCCAAGTGAGGATCGTGAGTTCCGTTGTCATGCCGAAACGATAGCCGACCCGCTTTTGCCCGTCACCCCGATAAGTTGCCGCGCCGCGAAATCGAATTGGCCCGCTGGGGCCTTTCGTGCATTGTGAAGGGGCCGGCGGCATCGGGCCGCCGCGCGCTTAAGCGAGGGGCGATGGCGCAAGGCAGACCGTTCGACGAATTGTGGGGCGCCAGCCGCGACCGGACGCCGCGCGCCGATTTCGAGGCGGTCGCCGCCTGGCTCGCCGATCTGACGCCGGCCGAATTGCTCCGCCGCCAGCAGGCCGCCGAAGCCGCCTTCCGCAGCCTCGGCATCACCTTCGCCGTCTATGGCGACGAGGAAGCGGCCGAGCGGATCATCCCGTTCGACATCATCCCGCGGATCTTCACCGCGCGCGAATGGGCGAGCCTCTCGGCCGGGCTCGAGCAGCGCGTCCATGCGATCAACCTGTTCATCGACGACGTCTACGGCGCGCGCAAGATCATCGCCGACGGCTTCATCCCCGCCGACATCGTGCTCGGCAATTCCCAATATTGCATCCCCGTCGCCGGCGCGCGGCCGCCGCACGGAGTCTACGCCCATATTTGCGGGATCGACCTGGTGCGGACGGGGCCGGACGACTTCTGCGTGCTGGAGGACAATGCGCGCACGCCTTCGGGCGTCTCCTACATGCTCGAGAATCGCGAGGCGATGCTGAGGCTCTGCCCGGAATTGTTCGATGCGCTGCCGGTCGAGCCGGTCGACTCCTATCCCGAATTGCTTCGCGAGACCCTGCAATCGGTCTCGCCCGGCCGGGGCGATGCCTGCTGCGTGCTGCTGACGCCCGGCCATTTCAACTCGGCTTTCTATGAGCACAGCTTCCTTGCCGACAATATGGGGATCGAGCTGGTCGAGGGCACCGACCTCGAAGTGGACGACGATTTCGTCTGGATGCGCACCATCCATGGCAGGAAACGGGTCGACGTCATCTACCGGCGGATCGACGATGCCTTCCTCGACCCCCTGGTCTTCGACCCGCAATCCGCTCTGGGCGTGCCCGGCCTGATGGCCGCCTATCGCGCCGGCAACGTCACCCTCGTGAACGCGCCCGGCACCGGCATCGCCGACGACAAGGCGATCTACAGCTACATGCCGGAGATCGTGCGCTATTATACCGGCGAGGAGCCGAGGCTCCCCAATGTCGAGACGTTTCGCTGCCGCGAGAAGACGGCGCTCCAGCATGTGCTCGACAATCTCGACAAGCTGGTCGTGAAGCTGGTCGACGGCTCGGGCGGCTACGGCATGCTGGTCGGCCCCGCGGCCACGCGCAAGCAGCTGGACGAGTTCCGAGCGGCGCTGAAGGCAGAGCCCGAGCGCTATATCGCCCAGCCGACGCTGGCGCTGTCGACCGTGCCGACCTTCACCGAAGCCGGGCTGGCGCCGCGCCATGTCGATTTCCGTCCCTTCGTCCTGACCGGCGCGAACGGGATCAGGATCGTGCCCGGCGGGCTCACCCGCGTTGCCCTGCGCGAAGGCTCGCTGGTGGTGAATTCGAGCCAGGGCGGCGGCACCAAGGACAGCTTCGTGCTAGCGCCGGAAGAGGCGGGTCCGGAGGACATGCAATTCCTGGACAAGCAAGCAGATGGGTGAGGGCAGGCGCCTCCCGTGCTCCTGCGAAAGCACGAGCCCAGTTTCTCCGGCACAGGCTCGGGCAATCCTGGGCTCCTGCTTTCGCAGGAGCACAAGCGGGTGGGCGGGCTGATGCTGTCGCGCACCGCCCAGCATCTCTACTGGATCGGCCGCTACATGGAGCGGGCCGAATTCACCTCGCGCCTGGTCGAGGCGACGATCCGGCTCTCCGCGCTCGGCGATCACGAGGCGAGCGAGCAGGCCTGGCGGAGCGCGCTCGCCGTGGTCGGCTCGGCTTCGGCCTTTGCCGCTTCGGGCGAGACGTTCAGCCCCGCCGGCGTGCGCCGTTACCTCACCTTGTCGGAGGACAATGCGAGCGCGGTCCGCTCCTGCATCTCCGCCGCGCGCGACAATGCCCGCGCGGCGCGGACCGCGCTCACCGTCGAGGTCTGGGAGGCGATCAACCGCACCTGGCTGGTGATCCGCGACCGCACCAAGCCCGGCGGCGTCCAGGCCAGCCTCAATCTGGTCGACAGCCTCAAGGCCGAGATCCGCGGCTTCGAAGGCGCGCTGGCGCGGATGCTGCGCTCCGAAGGGTCCTGGTTCATGCAATTGGGCGCGGCGATCGAGCGCGGCGACAACACCGCGCGGCTGCTCGACGTCAAATATTATCTGCTGCTCCCGCCGGGCCAGAGCGTCGGCGGCGCGCTCGACCGGGACCAGTGGAGCACGCTCCTGCAGATCGTCTCGGCCAAGACCGCCTATCGCCACATCTATTCGGGGCCGTTAAAGCCCTGGCGGGTGGCCGATTTCCTGATCTTCCGCGACGAGATGCCGCGTTCGCTCGCCGCCTCGGCCGATGAGACCGTTACCCTGCTCTCCGCCTTCGCCGGCCGCTCCGGGCGGCAGGGGCCGGCCGACCGGATCGCCCGCAAGCGGCTCGACCGGATCGAGGCGCTCGACATCGGCACGATCGTCCAGAACGGCCTGCACGAATGGCTGCACGCCTATATCAGCGACAATGCGGCGCTCGACCAGGCGATCGCGCGCCAGTTCCGGTTCGGCTGATGCAGCTCAACATCCATCATTCCACCACTTATTCCTATGCCCAGCCGGCGCGCCGCGTGATCCAGCTGCTCCGGGTGACGCCGTCGAGCTTCGCCGGCCAGGCGGTGATCGAATGGCGGGTCGACGTCGACAGCGACGCCAAATTGCGGGAGGGCCGCGACGGCTACGGCAACATCACCCACATGCTCTACGTCGACACCGCCATATCGAGCCTCGCCATCTCGGTCGCTGGGCGGGTGCTGACCGAGGACAAGCACGGCATCGTCCAGGGCCTTCCCCACGATCTGCCGCCGGAGATCTTCCTGCGCTCCACCCCGCTCACCGCGCCGGGTCCGGCGATCGCCAGGCTTGCGGAAGGCTGGGCGGCCGGGTCCGGCGGGACGATCGAACGGCTGCACCGCCTCGCCGGCTGCCTCCACGACCGGCTTCGCTTCGACACGCAGGCGACCGCGGTCGAGACCAAAGCCGAGCAGGCCGCCGCCGAAGGGCATGGCGTCTGCCAGGATTTCGCCCACATCTTCATCGCCGCCGCCCGCTCCGGCGGAATCCCGGCGCGCTACGTCTCGGGCCATCTCTTCCGCCGCGACGGCCAGCATGTCCAGGAAGCCGGCCATGCCTGGGCGGAGGCCTGGGTCGAGGATCTGGGCTGGGTCGCCTTCGATCCCCTGAACGGAATCAGCACCGACGATGCCTATGTCCGCATCGCCTGCGGGCTCGACTATCGCGACGCCGCGCCGATCGCCGGAGCGCGATCGGGTGGCGGCGGCGAGGAACTGAATGTAAAGGTGAGGGTGAGCGAAGCGGCGGCCCAGGCGCAGGCCCAGTCGCAAAGCTGAAGTGCATTTGTTTGTCGCGATTTCCGAGTCGCCGGTAAACCGGCTAGAAATCGCTTAGGGGGGATCGATGACCTATTGCCTTGGCATGCTGCTCGACGCCGGGCTGATCATGATCGCCGATACCCGCACCAATGCCGGCGTCGACGACATCTCCTCCTTCCGCAAGCTGCACTGCCTCGCCGATACGGACGATCGCTGCATCTACGCGGCGTCGGCGGGCAACCTTTCGACCACGCAGACGGTGATCAGCCTGCTGCGCGAGGGCGTGCCGGGCGGCGAGGACGAGCCGTTGATGCGCACCATCGCCGAGCCGACCAGCATGTTCCGCGCCGCCCAGCTGGTCGGCGTCGCGGTCCAGCTCGCCAACGCCACGGTCGGCAAGGCGCTCGCCTCGATCAAGCTCAGCGGCGCCTCCTCGATCCTGCTCGGCGGGCGGATCGGCGACGGGCCGCCGGCGCTCTTCCTGATCTATTCGGCGGGCAATTTCATCGAGTGCAAGCCCGACATGCCCTTCTTCCAGATCGGCGAGACCAAATATGGCCGGCCGATGCTCGACCGAACGATCAAGCCCTCGACTCCGCTCGGCGAGGCGATGAAGATCTCCTTCCTCTCCTTCGACGCCTCGATCCGCTCCAACCTCGCCGTCGCCCGGCCGCTCGACCTGATGGTGATGCCCACGGCCCCGGGCTCGAAGGTCCTGACCCGGCGGATCAGCGACCACGATCCCTATTTCGACGATCTCTCGGCGCGCTGGGGCGATCTGCTCCACGACGCCGCCGCGACCATCCCCGATCCGCCATTCATGGCGGATCTCGACGGCTGATGGGCGACTTCGCGGCGCTGCGGGCCTACGGCCTCGCTTTCCCGGAGGCGGCGGAGGACTTTCCGTGGGGCCACACCGCGCTCAAGGTGCGCGACAAGACGTTCGCCTGGCTCGACGAGAGCGAGGGCGCGCTCAGCCTGACCGTCAAGCTGCCCATCAGCCGCGACTTCGCCGAGACCTTCGATTTCGCTGCGCCGGCCGGCTACGGGCTCGGCCGTTCGGGCTGGATCAGCTGCCGTTTCGACGCCGGCGAGGCCGTCGATCTCGACCTGATGAAGCGCTGGATGGCCGAAAGCTATCGCGCGGTCGCCCCGAAAAAGCTGGCGGCGCTCGTCACCGGGCAGGACTGAGCGGGATTGCGATTCGCGGCTCAATTCCCTATGCTCGGGCGCATCTCCTTGGAATCAGGATTCTCTATGTCGACCCATCACGAATTCTATCTTGAGCGCGCGTCCGAAGCCCGCCGGGACGCATCCAACACCCCTCTCCAGAATGTCCGCGACCGCTGCCTGCGCGCCGCCGAGGCGTGGGAGCAGATGGCCGCGCGGGTCGAACGGACCGGGCGCATGCGCGCCGAGACCGAGGCGCGCAAGGCCGCGGTCGCGGAGCTCCAGGTCAGCGAATAACCCTGCCCGCCGCGGGCGCCGGCCCGCTCAGATCACCATGAAGTCTATGGCGAGGAGCGCCAGGCCGGTGCCGACCGTGGCGAACTGCACGGCCGCCCCGGCGCCATTGCCGTCGGCGTCGTAGAAGAGCTGGCCGGTCGCGCTGTTGTAGACGATCCGGTCGTCGGCATCCGCCGCCGCCGTCCCGGTCACGAACGCATTGTTATCGAGCGCGCCGAGGCGGCCGATCGCGGTGAACACGGCATCGTCCAGCGCGATCAGGTCGGTTCCGGGGACGAAGTCGAGCACGGAGTCGACATTGCCGGCGCCGAGTGCGGTGGTGAACGCGAAGGTGTCGCCGCCCGCGCGGCCGACCAATATGTCGCTGCCACCCTTGCCGTCGAGGATGTTCACGCCGTCATTCCCGAAGATCGTGTTGGCGAACTCGTTGCCCGTCAGGTCGATCGCCGTTGTCCCCACATTGGAGTCGGTGGTGAAGAGCTCGACCTCGGCTCCCGCGGCAAGCGTGTAGCCGACGCTGGTCAGCACGCGGTCGCCGCCCTCGCCGGCGGCCTCCCGGACCAGGTCGGCGGCGTCGTCGACATAGTGGAAGTCGTCTCCGGTGCCGCCGTTGGTCGTATCGATGCCTGCGCCGCCGATCAGGATGTCGTTCCCCGCCCGGCCGACCAGGCTGTCCGCGCCGGCGCCGCCGTTCAGCGTGTTGACGCCGTCATTGCCGAAGATCGTGTTCGCCAGCTCGTTGCCGGTGAAGTTGATGGCGCCCGTGCCGGCATGGAAATCCGTGGTCATCAGCTCGATCGAGGCACCCGCCTCCAGCGTGTAGCTGACCGCCGAGAGGATCCGGTCATTGCCCTCGCCG